>Ga0123342_1001160_pt1 | contig 44049 bp, 18 predicted proteins | sample Turbeawhitnodule_FD_89960 | JGI IMG/M metagenome (GOLD analysis project Ga0123342, IMG submission 89960) | Root nodule microbial communities of legume samples collected from Mexico - Turtle bean Mexico white nodule | ecosystem: Host-associated > Plants > Roots > Nodule | place: Mexico: Nepantla...
GTGTTAGGAACACTCCGAGTGGGTGATCTGTTTATCAAATATACCGCACATGTTACGGCCTCAGCCCAAAAATAATTTGGCATACCTTTCGCTTTAAGCATGCTCCTCGCCATGTCCATGATTATTCTATTCTTTCTCTCGACAACTTCGTTGTGTTGAGGTGTGTAGGGACAAGTTATGTTATGATGCAACCCAAGTTCTTAACAGTGCCTCTTGAACTCATTAGACTTGTACTCACTCCCTCCATCACTACACACAATCTTAATTTTTTTGTCACTCTGTCTTTCAACAAATGTTTTAAATATTTTAAAGCAGTGGAATACCTCATCCTTGCTTTTCAATAGATAAATCTAGGTTTTCCTTCAGAAATCATCAATAAAGGTTAAAAAATACTTATTACCTCCAATTGATGATATTTTCATCGGCCACAAACATATGTATGAACAAGCTCCAAAGGAAATTTTGCACGCCAAGACTCCTTAACAAATGGTATCCTGTGATTCTTTCCAAAAAATGCAAGCTTCACATAATTGTTCAGGGTGATGAATATGGGGTAAACCATTCACTAAATTTCGTTTGGAGAGATTTTCCAAACTCTGAAAATTTAAGTGCCCAAAGCGTAAATGCCATAACCACGATTCATTATTCATTGTTGCATTCAAGCACTTGAAACCACCCATATGAATACCTGCTGGAAACATGCGGTTTTTTGATAAAAAGGTTTTAAGAATCAAATTACCTTTTTTTATCAAAAATTGAGAATTTATTTTCAACTATGTGCATCACATAACCCTTTTCGGCCTGCTGCCCCATACTCAACAAATTATTTTTCATATAAGGTACATAGAAAACATCATAAATGTACTTGTGATCACCATTCTTCAATGTGATAAGAATTCTCCCTTTTCCAGTTACCGAAACGAACCTGTCATCACTGAATTTCACTTTTGTGCGAAATAAGTCATCCAAATCTGCAAACAACTCTGTTTGACCACACATATGATTCGTGCAACCTGTATCCAAATACCAAGTCTGATTGTTTGGAGTTTCATTTGATGTGGCTGCCATTTGTACTGCATGATCCTCTTCATCTTGTTCGTGATTACTATCTTCTTGAGCACAATTGACAGCTTGATTATCACCTTTTGATCTGCACTCATTTGCATAATGGTCGCGTTTATGACAATTATAACACTCAACATTTGATTTATTATAAATGCCTCCTCGTCCTCCGCGACCACGTTCTCCGCGCCAAGAGTTATTTGAACTTGGATTGTGATTGGAACCAATGTTGTTTTGCTCAGCGACTCCATGATTCTGGCCACCACGACCTTTGTTGGAATAACTATCGTCATATCCCCGTCCTCTGCCTCGTGAACTACCGTGTTTATGATAGGAGCTACCAATTGAGGCTTGTGCTTGTAAAGCCTGTTCAATTGGTTTTTCAATATTATTGTCATTCATCCGTTGATCATGTGCTCGTAGGGAACCAGACAATAACCTTATTGTCATTTTTGAAATGTCATTGGCCTCTTCAATTGCGGCAACAACATGTTCAAATTTAGGAGTTAAAGATCTCAAAATCTTCTCCACCTTTGCCTGCTCCGAATGTGTTTCACCATTGGTCTTCATCTGATTTGTCAAGGCAAGAACTTTATTTATATAGATATCAACAGTCTTTGTGGTTTCCATCTGCAGCAGTTTATATTGGCATCTTAGGGTTTGAAGACGCACCCTTTTGATCTTGTCATCACCTTTATAATTGGTTGACAAAATGGTCCAAGCCTCACTTGCCGTTGTTGTTCCTTCTATCTGTTCAAACGTCTTGTCATTCATCCCTTGATGAATGAGATCCAAAGCCTTATTGTCCTTCTTCTTCTTATCACGATGCGCTACTTGTTGCGCCTCAGTTGCATTAACAGCTAATGCAGACACTCCACTCTCAACGACATCCCATAACCCATGATAATCAAACAATACTTTCATTTGCACACACCACCGATTATAATTTTTTCCATCAAGGATAGAGACTGATAATTGGGTAGAGTTCATGTTAACAGACTGAATCTGATACTAGTTGTAGGAACTAATTGAAGGAGATAACATAAGGCAAAAGGTTGTAGAAACTAATTGAACGTAATTGCACAAAATTGCAAAACTGCTGAACTCATTCATTCATTTTAATTTACTTCAATAATATATATAATAAAATTACAATTACTGAAAGCTATAAAATAGAAATACTAACATCATGTAAACTGGCCATTAATGCAATAATAACGATAAAATAGTTTAAGAGTAATAAAATCAGAATTAATAATAATAAAATCAGAATTAATAACCAACATTATCAACATTAACTTCTTTCATGCACTCTAATCTTCTTATCTTATCCCTTATTCTATGTGAGAAAATATAGTTTATCGAATAAAATTTACGTAAATCGTGCTAACATACTTTTAGATAATCACTAAAAAAAATCATTAAATATAAACTAATTTATAGATAAAAAATAATTAGTTGCTATAGTAACTTGATAGTTAATTAGATACCAATTTAGAAACTATTTATCAATAATAGAAATTTAGAAACTAACAATTTTTTTAGTGTCTAAAATTGTTTCTAATTCAGTTACAATGTCAACTAATAAGTTTTAGTCTCTAAAATTAATTTTTATTTAATAATTTATTTTTAGTGTATGACCAAAACCTTTTATAATGATAACAATGTTTTAAATATGTTCCATATAACTTTATTATCACTTATCCATGTTGAGTACTTTATTATTCTATGCAAACTATGGGCTGATCAATATGACAGCAAAATCACCACCACTTAATGATTCAAATCAGAAACATCCCACAGATTGAGACATTGCAAATGGTCTCGTCACAAAACAGCCTTTGAATTTCTTATGCATATGAAAGTGTCAACCCACCTATCTAACACTTGGTAATGTAGTTGACACTTTAGTAATATTGTTGAAGAACTTCACTAACGATTTTCCCTTTTAATAACTGGTTGAGCTGATAGCTTCTTTGATTAATGTTTAAATTAAAAATGGACAAATCAATAAAGTTGTTAATGGATTTTTTTTATCAAAGTTATAGTAAATACAATGTTTAAATTTACTTTTCTATTATTTATGCATAAGTGCATACAATGCTTAAACTTACTTTTCTATTATTTATGTAAAGGATTAACTTAGTAAAATTCACTACTGCACAAACAAAACAAAAGGAACCCACAAATATAAATGGTATAAGGTAAGCAATAAGATCCAATGGTCTCACTTCATAGAAAAAATATGGGGAGTTTAGTATGTTGACCTGTTGGATCTAGATTAGTTAATTGTAAATAAATTTTCAAATTCTAGGAATGATAAAGGATGATTCGAAGCAAGATTGATGACGAGAAGTTATACTCAGAAGGAAGCATAGATTCATCATGATTTTGTTAGCTATAGTTGTTAAATTTAATCCTAAATTGGAGCAGACAAATGTCAACACATACTTTATATGGAAACCTTGACAAGATCATATATAACAACCATAAGGAATAGAGGTAGATGGTAAGAAAGATTATTTGTGAACTAAACAAATAAATATCTTGTTTGAAACAATTTACAAGACAATGTAATAATTGTTTTGATGAATTCACTACTAGTTGGTTTTCAATGTTACTTCAAAATTTCAAGATATTATTGTTGATATACTAATAAATTTGAAGTTGAAAGAGTAAAGATCAAAATAAAGAAAGAATTTGATTCGAAGAATCTAGAATTACTAAAATGATTTTAGGATTGGGATTATTAGATAAAAAGAACATAAATTGTTATATTTTTAAGAGGAGAGATATTATTAAAAGTTTTGTATGACTAACTTAAAATCTATATTGATTAAAATCTTTTCAAACGGTAGAGGTCAACATTATGCGGTTAAAATTCCATATAAAAACATACTTGGTTCTGTAATTTATACAATATTTTACACCCCCTCTGACATAACATTTGGTTGTGAGTATTGGGAGTAGGTTCATCAAATCCTATATAAGCTCATTGAGATATACTTAAATAAATCTTAAAATATTTAAAGGAATTATTTAGTAAAGTTTTAGTTTATATAGTAGAACTAGAAGGAAAGTAAAAGAAGTTCTTATAGAAATTGAATGTTTGAACATAAAAAATCTGTCACATATAAATGTGACAACACTATCATATAATTATCAAATAATCATGGTTAAGCACGAGTTTAATTTGATTTCCATGTGTTTTTATATTTTCGTTTATATGTCAAAGTTCAATCCAAAGCCTTTCATAACTCATAACAAAAGGTTAACATATGATCTTCAATAAAATTTGTGTAGATAATTTTTTTGGTGTGGATTAACTTTTTTGTATTTAATGTGTGTTTTTATTTTTTTCTCCTTATTATTCATGGTCCTTGTCATGTTCTTCTTGAAGAGTGAAAACACAACAACTTCTAATTTAAAGTTAGGAGAGAGGAGTAGTTAAATATAATTTACAAGTGTTTAACTACTGAGTAATGATTCTAAACAAAATTGTTTTGATGAAATTAGGATCAGAACTTGAAGCATAGCTATTAATGACAGCCACCGCCTAATAGTTCATTCGTGTTCTATCTTAAATTTATTATTTTTGCATTTTCTATTTCCAGATTATGTACACGCACAAAACTCGACGCTATGAATATCGGATCTAGAAGTAACAAAAAAACCTAATACGTTCTGAACCGTCTCATCAAGCCAGCAAATCTGAATCTGTTTCCGGCGAATCAGAGAACTGACGAAATTGAAGCATTCGCTCACGAATGTTCTTCCGCTTTGGACATGAGAGATAGCCTGCTCCGTAGCTGCCGGAAGTCGCCACGGCGGCGCTGCTGGTGCGACGACGGCCGGATCAGCGACGCCAAGGCTCTCTTCACGAGCTCACCTTCGACGCCGCGGATTCTGACGAGCGAGTTCGTCATCGCCGACCGCCGCACGTTGAACCCGTTCGGTGAGTACTGTGGCGGCGTCGGGCGAGAGGCGAAGTTCTTGTGGAGGCTGCACCGGAACGAGCCGGGATGCGTCGTCGGCGAGCACATGCAGGTTCGCTTCTGGTGTTGGCTCTGCCGTTTGACCGCCTCGCCAGAGCTGGTGCCGGCGACGGAAATGGAACGGTTCGGAGAGATTGAATCGAACCGGACAGAAGAGGAAGAACCGCAAAGATTGATACGCGCGGGAGACGAGGAGCGGTGGAAGAAGGTGGTGGAGCGGGTGGAGAAGGTTGAAGTTGAAGAGGCGAAAGCGGTGGAAGAATAAGCCGCTGACGGTGGCCGGGAACTGCGAAATCTGCCGATTGGCGAGAGCGTTCGCATGACTGGTCCGCTTGATTTTCTAGAAGCTGCCGCCATTTCAGAATGAGAAAGTGAATTTAGAGAGAGAGAGAAGCAACTAATGGTTTAGTTTTGGGGATTCTCGAAAAAAAGGAAGGAAAGCGCCCTCTGGTTTGGCAAACTTTGCTTTACTCTAATAATGTATATATAGGAATTTTATGGGAAGGGCAGAGTTGGAAGATGACAAAGCTTTCCTTATTTTCTGATTGGGCTTTTTCTCTTATCTATTTTCTTCCCCACCCCTACTTTCCCGTTATTTATTAGCAAGATATTACCAAGAAAAAATATTTGTATTTAAAGGAAAAAATAGATAACTTATTTTGCAATTTTTTTAATTTCTCAATTTTTTAAACATTTACCTAAGTTATTTTAATTTATACTAATTTTAGTTTATGGAAAACTTATTTTTTTTTTATATATTTTTAGAAGTTCTTATAAAAAAAAATTCCTAGAAACATGTTATCAGTTGATATTAAAGTATGAAATTTTATTCTTAAATATTATTTTTTAATAATGTCTAGAAATATTATTTTAATAATATCTAGTTGATATTTTAGTAAACTTTAGGAATAAATTAAAATTTGTTTTAAAAAATGACAATGATAAAAAGGATGTGAAAGAACTATATGAAATGTCGTAGAAATTTAATTTTTTTGTAAAGTGCAAGTACTCGCAAAAATAAGAAGACTGTTAACAAGGTTAGATTTGTACGAGTTTTCTCATACAAATTTAGGATGAAAATTAATAATTTCATAAAGATTGCAAGTGTGATACCAATATGAATTTCATAAAAACAATTAGTAAGAATAAAGATTGAAGAGATTATGAGTGTTATATGGTCTAAACATATGTAATGTCAATGTAACTTATAAGAAGAAAAGGTTAAATTTTAGATCTTCATCCTAGTCTCTGTTATATGAATTTTTTTTTATATAATTTGTATTTTTAATGTTATTTTTTCTAAGAAACATAACTTATCTTATAATTATTAAATACACAAATGTAGTTTTTATTCGTGAATAGGGTAAAAGATGAAAAGTTGAGCGACTTGAATGCAAAAGAGAAATTTGAAAGTTGTGTAATTAATTAGTAACGTGGAACGAAGGTAAAACTGACAACAGTTCAGTTCTGACAGCCAACAGGTTTCTGTTCATCAATAGCAAAACTGTGGGCTCGCCCATCATAAAGTAAAACTTCAAATGTTTTATTTTTTTATTACTTTTTTTATTAGAGACTAAATCCATAAAATAAAAAATATTGTTAAAATTAATTTTAAGTCAGTCATTACTAAAATTATTATATTAACGATCATTTATAGTTTGATGATATTATAATTTTTTTTATACTTACCATTATTAAAAAATTATGTTTCATTGTCAAGACAAATTTTATTTCTAAAAAGTATTGAGTTAAACAAAGGTTAGCATATTAAATATCTTTAATAGTTTGTTTAAATTGAGAAATGTAAAGGAGTAAATGAAAAAGAAGAGAAAAGTAAAAGGTTGAAAATATTTATACTCTTATTTTTCACTTGATTTTTTAATAAATTCAAAAGAAAGTAATTAAATTCATATCAACGCATGAACATGAAAATCTTTTCTTAAAATATAATTGTTTCATTAAAATTTATTATTTTTTATAAATTTATGTTATTTCAAATTAGTCTAAAAGTAAATTTCATTTTATTCCTATTAACTTTCAAAAACTGGAGATATTAATTATTGAAGTAAAGTAATATTAGTAATACAAGTCAAAACGAAAAATTATAAAAAAAATTATATTCCTTAAAAATATAGTTGCACATTCGGATACTTGTATTTTTTTTATAATCAGTCATATGATAACTAAAATTAATTTAATTTATAATACCAATAGCGTTAATTAATAATAAGAAATTCAAAAAATTCTTAATCAATATACTTTAAAATATAAAACTTATTTAATTTAAAGACAGTTTAGCAACTAATACATATGATGATTATTTTTCAAATTATAAAATGATATTTGTGCTCAATATAATATTATAATGCCATTTTCTCATTGTATTTCTATTTTTTTAGTTGGAAATAGATTTATTGTGAAACAAAGAATGGCTAAAGATGTAATATAAAGAGGGTGAATTAGTTTAAAAAACACCTTTACAAAATTTCAAAGAAAATTTTGCTTGTTTAGAGAAATTAAGTGTAACATTAAATGGATACCAAGAAAAACAAAGAATTCAAGGAAGATAATGAAAGGAAGATCAAATACAAAGACACACAATTTCTATAGTAGTTTGATTATTCTTTTATCTACATTCACTTAATCCAGATAACTTGAATTGAATTTTTTACTAAAAATCTTGAATTGTCCAATAGAAAGTTAAATATTTTTATTTTGGTGTTGGAGTAAATGATCATGATTTTGATATTTATTTTTCAATTTTGACATCTAAAATTTCACCCCATATGAATTTCAATGTGGACGTGGACAGATTTTGGGAAGGGGTTCAGAATTTTTTTTCTTCATACTGGGTGATAGTGGAACAATAAATTTAAAAATATTCTTCATTTTCAATAACAAATCAAATTTTAAACTAAATATATAATATTTTAATTTATATTTATTTTGTAAAACCTCGTTTCTTTCTTTTATATATTTCTACTTTTTTTAATCATAAAAATAATTTTATTTTTAGAACAAAATACATTTTTTTAATGCATCAAACCAAAATTATCAATCCTTTAGAATTTATTAATTCCTTTTATTTTCAACCCAATAATAATCACAACTTTAATTTCAAAAAAATATAACAAACTAATTTCAGCCTAAATTTTTTATTTATTTATTTTCTCTCATATACAAATTAAACCCAACACCAACATCACCCCACTCCAACCCACCAAATTTAAATTCAATTTGCAGTTACATTTTTTTACCACAAAACACTTTTTTTTTCATTTTATTTCTTCTATTTTTATATATACAAATTGCATATTACATTTATATTTATTAATTTATTATTTGTTATTACATTTTTGATACAATTTCTACCTACAAATTACACTACCTATATTTTTTTATCATTTTATATTTGTTATTACATTTTTAATGCAATTTCTACGAACAACACTTATATTTTTTTTTAATATTTCCAACTTCATTTTTAAAAATCATTTCAAATTCTTATTATTTTTAATTTTTAAATTTCACTTTATATTTACTTCTATTTTAAATTTAAAAATATTTTAATTCTCTACCCAACAAAATAATATTCCACCTTACATAATTAAATAATTTTTTTTATATTTAAAATTTATTCTCCCCCTTTTTAATTAAGTTTTTGAAAACATATTTTACCTACACATTTTTTTAAAATTTATATTGTTCTACCCTTACTCACTACAAAGGAAAAAAAGAATTACAACACCCTCCCAAAATTTATCTGCAATAGAATTCATTCTACATAAAGTTTTAGATGCCAAAATTAAAGAATGGATTTCAAAATTATGGTCACTTATTGCACGACACATACGTTCACTTCCGCTCCAATACTAAAAACAAAAAATTAAGTTCCTTTAAATTCTCCTTCCAAAACCAAATTTCAAGACAATTTTCCTCAAAAAACACAAAAAATAAGTGAAAAATCAACTCACTAAAACTCAAATTTCGATCATCCTCTATAAAAACTCACATCCACCACTCCATTATCGTAAATAATAAATAAAAAAATCAAAGCTGCCCCAAGAATTCGATCACCCATAAACCAAATTCTGAACAAATTATTGCAATATTAATTAATCATTTTAATTATTATTGTTGGAGATCCCACATCGACTAGAGATTATAGTCTTTCATTGTATATAAGTGGGTGCAAACCTCAACCCTATGAACCGGTTTTATGGGGTTGAGTTAGGCTTAAAGTTCACTTCGTAATATAGTATCAGAGCCATTTCGAGCCTATCCTAACAAGTATTTGTGTTGGGCCGCTATCGGACCACCCATAATATATAGTCCTACGCACGAGTTGGCAGTCTCGACGCCGGTTTTATGGGGTTGAGTTAGGCTTAAAGTTATCATCACTTTTTTATTATATTAAAATAATTAATATTATTAAACAAGATATTTCAGTTGTTTACGAAAAGATGTAGTTAGATCAAAGAATTGTTTGTGACTTAAACATTTGTCTTACATTAATGCCCATGTAAAGTTGTGATCATTCAAATTTTGAGATGTTTGATCCATTGTTGCAATGGTGGAATGCAAATCCAACATAAGAAAAACATATGGGTGGCTCTTAATTTCTTGAGTTAATGAATTGGTTGCATGCCCAAAAACAAAATAGGAAATTGGTGAGTTTTGCTGAATGGGACCACTCAAGAAAAGGATTCAGTTGAAGCCATGTTAGGCACCTGCCTCTGACACCGAAAGTGTCCTTCCAGTCATATATAGTAACCACCATTCCTTCCAATGAAAGATTCTCAATTGGAGAAAAATAACTACAAAACAACAACAGACACGTAGCCTCCATGCAAGTGTGACTGTGTTGTGAATGTGAAGCTTGACTACAGATTCTTTTTATCATCACCAAAATAATATTAATAACTACAAAAGGATACTCTAACCTCTAACCTCTTCCAGTTTTTCCTACTTCTATACCATGCATCTAGACTTAAAGTAGTATTAGATATTCCTTTATAAAAAAAGAAGAATATAATTACCTAGGTTGAGATCACCTCTACAAACCCTAAAATATTCCTTTCTTTTCTTTCTATTTGAGGGTTTTTAGTAATTTTTTTCGTAAATTATGGTTTTTAGGTAAATTTTTTATGAAAACAGATAAATACTAACGATTTTAGAGTAAAGTTTGTATATGAATCGTTCAATTTGAATGTAGAATAATAAATTTGAAGTTAGTAGTATCGACTTATATTATTATTTTACACTTAAGTCATACCGGTCATATATAACTTTACTTAAAATTGTGGTTGTTATCAAAATTTTAGACAATGATTTTAAAATTGTTGTCTTTATAAAAATTGTGATCCATTACAAACGGTCACACTCACTTAGAACATGGCTAAAAAATCATTGTCTAAACTTTAAGCCACGATTTTAATGCTTTAGGCCACGGTTTTATGTTGTTGCCTAAAGTAATAATTGTTGTAGTGAAATTAATTTCATATTCAATTAATGTCGTCAGAGTGTTATACGACTTTTATTTAACGAAATCGACAAAGTTATACTAGTGGGATATGACTTTTATGTGAAGTCTTTTTCGATCTAAAATCATATCCATGAATACGACTTTCACAATAAAATCGTTCACATGCTATATGACTTACTTATTTTCGTAAAAAAAATCCAAAATTATAATTTAAAAAATAAATTATATTACTTTAGTGAAAAACATAATTTGAGAGGTATTCTTTTGTTGTAACAATTAATGAAGGTACTGTATATTGGAATTGCAACATATTTATACTTTTTTTAATTAACTTTTACCTGGGTATAATATGTTGAAGTCTCTCAAAGCAATTGATAAGCATGTAGGATGAAATGAGCACGTGATTAATTAAATTAAGCATATAGATATAGTGAAGTAGTTGTCCATCTCCCACTTCACTGATGCATTTTTGTCTTGTGAAAATTGATTTATCCTTTAGAATTTAGTGGTGTCAAGTTTTCCCTCCCATCTTCACAACCTTCCAAAACAAACCTGTTCCATCCCCATCCACTCTCATGTACCTTCTTATCCAATTCTCCTTCAGAAACCTTCCCACCCTACTCATCCTTCATATCCACCATTTATTAATCCTCAATATATTGCACCATAATTTTTCTTTCTCACACACTCACTATATTAACATGTACTTTCTCCCGATCGTATTTAAATATTGGCAAAGATAACGAGTATATATAGAGTGAGAAAGGGGAAAGAGAGTATGAAGTTAAACAAAAGAAAATGTTTCTAGAAAGATAGTGTATAAAGTAATTTGTCGATTGGCGTGGGCATTGATTAAAGAATTGAAATAAATTTTTATTAGAGATTACGTAAAAATATATTAAAAATTATAAAAGAGTATGGCTTTAATAAAGTTAGTCTTTTCTGTTGTTAAAATAAAAGAAAGTAATTTGTATTAAATTTTCCAAGTTAAAAAACGTGAAGTGGATTTTGGAGCTAGAGTATTAATATGTAACAGAGTTCCACGAGGGCTGCGCATGGATAATGGGTTGAGTTCTGCTACTTCACATTCATGAAACATTGCAGAGTCCAAGTCAAAATTTAACTGTTTAGGTTAATGATGAAGATCTCACGTCAATTAGAGATTAGAACACATTTCATTGTATATAAGTGGGTGCAAACCTCATCCCATGAGCCAATTTTATGGGGTTGAGTTAGACTTAAAGTGCACTTCATAATATGGTATCAAAGTCATTTCGAGTCTATCTTAGCGAGTGTTTGTGTTGAGCCTATCGTGTCACCCGCTATCGGACCACCCATAATATATAGTCTCACGCACGAGTTGACAGTCTCGGCGTGAAAGGGATGTGTTGGAGATCCCACATCGACTAGATATTAGGACATTTTATTGTATATAAGTGGGTGCAAACCTCACTCCATGAGCCGGTTTTATGGAGTTGAGTTAGGCTTAAAGTCCACTTCGTAATAGTTAATATTGTTTAGAAAATTTTCTGATCCTAATTGGTGGTAAGGCATGACAATCCAAAGTAAAGAAGTAGGAAAATGAAGATATCCTAGTATATCCAAAACACACAAGAAGGGAAGGGTCAAAATCTCATCCCTTGGACATGATCACAATATTCTTAAATTCCTAGGGCATGAGTTAGCGAATCTTTAGTTGATATATCTTACGAAAGAGAAGTTGTATTTGACTTATATGCTTGAATTTTTTTCTACAAATAATAATAAAAAAAGTTATGCATGAAGTTTACATCCAATTTGATTGAGTTTTCGTCTTAACAAAAATTATGCTTACTCCAATCTTTCATGCCTCATCATTCACAAATTCACCGTTAGCATGTTTATGTGTTACTACTCATACTTTTTCCTTATTAACTTTACGACCAAACACCTTTCTACAAATTTATTTATATTATATCACAATTACATTTATTATTATTAATTATTTTTATTAATAATATTCGTATTGGCATTTCTTTGCAAATAAAACACAAGTATCTCTTTTAAATTCATATTCGCTTTGCAAATAAAACACAAGTATCTCTTTAAAATCAGTCTAAATGAATAGTACACATCCAAAAACAAATACAACGTAATAGTAAAATATAAAAAGAGAGCAACAATATTATTTTTCTTGTTGAAAATTTCTTCTTTTAATCCTTCATTATATATTTGATTTAAATTTTTGAATAGTTTGCACGTTATATCTCTTGTCTTGTGTTTAAATCTATTCCTATAATAGATAACTTTCCATTCACGTTCGCTTTAAAAAATCAATCATTTTTCATAAAAACAAATATAAAAATGATTTTATCATAATTAAATTGTTCCGTTAATGTTTCCATTTGTTAACATTTTCTATCAGACCTAACAAAGCATTTGATTTATTCAAGTTTATTAAAATTGAAAACCTTTTAGACCAAAAGCACTCCAATAAAGTTCGTCCCTTCCCCATGAAAAATCTTTTCTGAAACAAGTTTATCCCTAAATACTTTAACCTTTAACCTGTGTCACACCAATAAAAAACAATTGAATAAACAAATTATTTAATCTGTAGATTTAAGCAGATTGAAAGGATAAAAAAAGCTTGTTGAGTAAGAGATGACTAATCAATTATTGTGTTTAGGTTCTTTGAATATTACTCCCATTTAGTGATATATGCGTCCTCCACTTTCCCTACCAAACTAAAATCACCAATTATTTATAGTGCTTTGCACCAAATTAATGAAAACCAAATCCATGACCTTATATATATACCTTACACATGCACATTCATTAATTCCCTAAAACATTTCTTATATGATTGATGATTGGGATATGGTTCCAATGTTGTCGCAAAATGCTTATTAAATTAAACTGTGGACACTTATTTTATACAACTCCCATCTACACCTGCATCAATGTCAGCCAACACTACTGTGGACCATTAATCATCGAAGGTTTTATTAATCACTCATTATTAATTATCAAGCTATCTTTTTAATATCAGCAATTATGAAGCTATCTACATGCATGTTGCACAAATCAAACATAAATATATATATGAATGTGATGTTAGGTTCTGAAATAAAGTGATAGAGAATAAAATATATCACAAGAAAAATCCACAAATAGTACTCACAAATCTTTACTCTTATATTTAAGATATGATATAGAGGTTTCATATTAAGAGGTATGCTCCATGTTTATGTTATTGTTAATTGTTGATTAAATATCTTGAGTTTTGTATAAATATTATAATTTTGTGAATTGTAATTTTTTTGTTTTTTTTAAGTGTTTTTTACAAAAACTTCGACGAGTTAAAATATTCATGTACTCATATGCAGTAAAGATTAATTATTATTATATTTTTTTAATTTTGTTTATTTAAGTTTTAAAACATTAATTTAGATTTTTTACACGGATTAAAATATCTTTTAAATGTTCAAATTCATTTAATTTATTTATTACTAATAAAAAATCTTTATATCTCCCTACAATTCAGTAATGGATATATAGATTTTAAAATCATAAAACTTTGGTCTTGATGTGTAAGGTTCAGGTCTCACTCATTTTATCTAATAATGGTGTTATACTATAAGACGCACCAGTTTCTTTATTACATTATGACATTTATATTGAGATGAGGATGTATGATAATGTAAGACATATCAAAATTATAAAGACATGATAGAACGCTAACTAACTTGGAGATCAAATTCCTATGATATCTGATGTTTTATTCTTCTAGATCTTATTATCTAACTTTTTTATTTGAATATGTTTTAGCTTTAGGTTCCTCAAGTTTCTTTTTTACTATTAGTTATTACTTTTTATAATAAATAATATAGTAAAAAATAAAAAAATAATTATAAAAACTTGTTTATGTTAATTGAAAAAAAAAAAACAATACCAAAACATTACGAAAAAATCATTAAATAAAAAATAATTAATTATCATATTAATTCTTAAAAAAAAAATTATTAAATAAAAAATAATTAATTATCATATTAATTCTAAACTACATATTATTTTATAGTAACTAAAGTTTTGATATATATTATTTTATAATAATTAATTTTTTATAGCAATTAGAAATAAATTTGAAAATAAATTTAAATTTTTTATTAATAATAAAAATTATTTTAAATAAATAATTTTTTTAGTTTTTAAAATAATATTAATTTAATTAATTTATTCATTAATTATTTTTATTTTTTATAATTAATTTCTATTTAATAATATTTTTAGTGAAGTATGTTACCTCTCTACCCCTCACTACTGCTTTTAAATTTGAAGGTATCATTTAAAAATGAAAGTATCTGAGGTTTCTTTACTCACAACGATCCAAGTCATCATCTACAAGCCATCGATGATTGGTGTTGGAAACCTTTATGTGCGATTCCTTTCATTATTATATATTTAAGTTATTCTCCAATTTAAAATGGTTTCATTGCATATAATTTCATTCACAGTTTATATTATGCACTTTTAAAAGTTAAGCTAATCACTTAATGATATACTTTTCTTTACTATATTACTATCATTATTATTATTATAATAGAACAATAGAGGATGCTAAAGACATTACTTTATAGTTAGTAATAATTTAGTTTCTGATCCATTATGTTCTTGTTCAATATTTTTAATTTCCTTAAAAACTTTCTTTGCAAAAATAATAAACATTTCTTTTAATATCCTTATACCACTAGTTGGTATTATTCTCTTCCCTTAATTTTGTTTTTCCTTTTATTATCTCTCAACAAAAGAATAAAGCTTATTAATCATGTTCTACAATTTAGAATTTTGGAAAAATTATATGATAGAGCTTTTTTTACATTTAGCTCATGTATATATTAATTTTAAACAAAAAAATAAAATTCATTTTTTATATATTTTAAAATTCTTATATATAAATACGTAAAAGCATGCCCTTTTCACACTTTTGCAAAATTAACAATTCAAGCAGTCTTCTCTAGTTTGTTATTGTCGTTAACTTCTTTCCAAAACCATTATTAGCGTTCTACATAATAAATCATAGAAAATAAGCATTACAATAATGCACCTTATTAGAGTCTAAAGTATAACGTTAGCCGATAGTTGGTTATTTATGATCGATCTATTTATCTAATATTATGAGAGAACACAAATTAAAGATCTTAATAAATTAGTTTTATGATTAAAGGTGAAGAGGTATGTATATATATATATATATATATATTACGCTCTACAGAAAACATCATCTAATAAACAACACAAAAAGTACTCTTAACTCATATTTTATACTACACTCATTATATTTTATGCTCTTTGCTGACTTGAGCGTTGGAGTGTCATCGCAGGAGGAACCCCTCCTTTCTAGAAGGTGCTTGAAGGGAGACCACAAAGAGCTCATCCAGATTTTGATCGACCTCAAGTTGGCTAGAACATTTGGCACCCATCGTGGGACTAGGTAAAACTTTTCCTACCTCCACAATATATATGTGAAATTTTCCTTATTTCACATAAGGTAACCACTCATGAAATAACCCTTCTAACATGCCAGGTATACCGACATTGTCTTTAAATTTTAATGAGCATATTAATTTCTATTTTGTTATTATTTTTATCCATGATTGATGACCTTGATTACAAAAATCAAATCGTAATGGAAGAACATATGAATAAATATAATAGAGTAAAACAGTCACATAATTATACGTTTTAACGTCATATATACAATGTCAGTATAAAGAAAGTGCAATCAAATTCATATTCAGGAAATCATGTTTTGTGATTTAGTATCCAAATCCATTGTTATAAGGTTATCTCATTCATGTTTTGTTTTGTTTATTTTTTATTTTAAAATATTAAGAATTAAATTAGTTAATGAAATATTATTTTAATAATGATTCATAAACATCCTATTTTACTTATTATATTAATTGAAACAATTTAAGTATTAATTAAACAATTAATAAAATTAAAAAAAAGGAAAATTTTAATTTGATGTCATAAGAATAAACTAAAAAAGTATTAATTTAATTTAATATGTAAATGCGTAAGTTTTTGTTACCAATACATTTACCAATAAATGCGTAATTTAATTAAATATTTGAGAATTTTTTGTTAATGATATTTAAATACATTCTCATACTTTAAGAAGCTTTTTATTATTTCTGGATGTTACTTTTTATTGGTTAAATTTGTCCTATATTGGATTTTATTTGATTAAAATATTTAAGAGGTGTTTATGGAAAACTAGAAAAAATGTTATGTTGGTTATATATGGTGTTTATGAATTTTCCTGAATTTTCCAATTTCATTTAATAACTTTCAATTAATATAATCTATACACGATGAACTTTTTAAGTTTTACAATTTATGAAAAGAAAAAAAAATAGTATTATCACCCTGAAATTATATGAGGATGTTTATCAATGTTTAAATATGTTTTAATTTTTATTAAAGTGAATTTTTTTTACTATAGACAAATAATTATCTTTTATGCTATTATATACCTTAGAAAAGAAGTGTCGAATCCAATCATGTGGTGAAATGGATCAAATAACGATCTATGTAAATAATGACTATGAACTTATTAATCTCATTGGCTGATGCCTGAGGCTGGGGGGAATGTTAATTCATGGGCCTGGCCCAATGGAATATAACAAATGGATTATCTTCCGACCTTCAAACTCACAATAGCCTCACTGGCTTATGTCTGAGGTTGGGGGGCATGTTAGGTCATGGGTCTGACCTGATAGTTGGTCATTTATGGTCATTTCCCGACCTATAAAACAAATCTCTTTTAATGGTCATTTATGATAATTTGTAATGATATATTTGTATGTAGCAATCAGTTTTATTTCAATCACTAAATCAGTGCAAATTAGCAACAAAAACTAAATTCGATCCTGATTTGTAGGAATGTAACAATCAAAATCAAATCAATCACTAATTTATAGTAATATATTTGTATTTAGCCACCAATTTGATTTCAATCGCTAAATCAGTACAAATTAACGATAAAAATCAAATCGATCACTAATTTGCACTAATGTAGTGACCAAAATCTAATTAATAATTATTTCGATCATAAGTTACTATCAATTTATTTTAATCACTGAAATCAATCCCTCAATATTTTTTTTGTGTGTTCGATGTGCCTTCTTCCAATACTCATATTAATCTTTTAAAATGTGTTTCTATCTCTTTATTTTCCTAATCCATCTCTCCTCTCCCACGTAAATGAAACAGATGTTTAACATAGTAAGCGTACTAAACAGAAAAACTTGTTATTTTCTTCCACAATGAGCAAAATCATTAGTTTTTTAGACTATTTAAATTTCTCTGCAAGTTGGCATGTGAAGATAGGACAAAACAAATATTATGATAAGTGTAAAAGTATCTTGGATCTTATCTAAATTTTGTATTCGTTACTGGCCTGCATCTACATTTTCTATATATTCTATGTGCTTGAAAAGGAATAATCGTGAAGGAGCTTCTACATTGATATTAGATAGTTGTGTCATTATATAGAATTGACCTCCATTTTGTTTAAGGAAGGTAAATTATTTTTTACTAATATTGTAAATTGAGGTGTCCAATTAAATATTAATTAGTAGTTGAGATCCTATTCTCAACGACATTACCAACATGAACCATTTTTAAATGTCATATATTTCACATATGTTGAATTCTCTTTTTACTCTATTTTTTCATTACTAAAAAATCATTAAATAAAAATTAGTTTTAAAAATAAAAAATAATTAATTATTATATTAATCAAATTAATTTTTTTTAAATTATTAGATATGAATTAGTTTTTATTATGAATAAATAATTTTTAAATTAGTATCTAAATTAACTATAAATGTAGTCTCAAGCTCATGCTGTCTTAGCCGGTTCATCTCAAGCTCATGTTTTCTTAGCTTTCCAAACAAGTATGCAGTAATCAATGTAGTCAAATCTTTTGATTTTGAAATGACAGTGACATTTGGCTGCCAAGATCTATCCAAGCATTTGAGGATCTTAATGTTCAACTCCTCTCTTTCAAAGACTTTGCCAAGACCAATGAGATGATTTACAATGTGAGAAAATCTCTTCTACACTTCAGAGATGGTTTCCCCTTTCAGCATCCTAAATATTTCATACTCTTGGATCAAGACATGCTTCCTTGCCCTCTTCACATTTGTTGTGCCTTCATGGATTACTACAAGGATGTCTCAGAACTCCTTTGTTGATCCACAATGAGAGACCCTGAAAAATTCATCTGAAATAATGTTCTTGGCAATGCAATCATATTGAGCTTTTTTTCCTTCCCTCTTAATCCATTAAGACTAAGGTTTTTCAATGAAAACTTTATCTTTTTCAACTTTACGAGTAAAAGAACCATTTGTGATAGCATCCCAAATCCTTCTATCAATTGATTCAACAAAAAATTTCATTCTTACCTTTCAGAATTGACAGTTCAAAACACAAAACAAAGGTGATCTATTTATAAAAGCACCTTCCCCAAAGGCTACTTTTTCAGCCATTTTTCAAAAAGATTTTAGGATCGAAACTTGAGTAACTTTCAAGAACTCAGCTCCTGATGCCAATTGTTAGAATGTATGGCCAAAACAAGAGGAAGGCAAATTTTTTTCACAAGATTTTCGCAAAGATTGGAAGTATAGTGAAAAGATCTGTAAAAATCAATCAATTGATTTTCTGTTCAACTGGATAAAATTTCATATTTACAGTTCTTTAAGAAAAATCAACCAGTTGTTTATACCAGAAAACAAAGAACAAATCACAAAGCAGTGTATAAGAGTAGGGAAATAGAGATTCACATAGAGAGATTTATACTGGTTCACTCTTAACCAAGAGTTACATCCAGTCCATAGCTAACCACTGAGAATACAATATGCAATAAAAAAAACTAGATTACAAAACACACACCAAGAATGTTGGTCTTAAACCCCTCAAAAACACACAACACTCTTTGGCAACACCTCAGTTTCAAAAAATCCTTTCTAAAACTGACTTACACATAATTACAGTAATCAAAGAAGGAAATAAAATACACTTGGGATTTACAAAGTAGTAGTGTAAATGAATGGAAAACCCAATTCCTATTTTGCACACAAGTTATGATCCAAAGGCTTTTGATTCTCTTGAAAATGTTTTTAATAAGCTCTCTTTTTTAGGTACTTGAAAAGATCATAAAACAGTCTTTATATAGACTTAAAGAAGTGGTTAAAATGGTTAAATCATTAATCAAAAGCAGTTACAAACATTTAAAAACAATTTGAAATTCATAACAGAATTATGTTAGGAAAACAACAGATTATTTTAAAAAACAATTGATTGAGTTTATTTTTCTGTTAAGGATTTCATACAAAACAAGCAGTTGTTTTATCAAAACAACTGACTGCTTCTACTAGACAGGAAAGATAAAATAAATCAAAGCTTTTTTAAAACCTTTGAAAAACATTAAGTGCCAAAAAACTAGTTGGTTCGACAAATCAACTGGATAAAAAACTTGTTGTAGTTAGAAGACCTTGAACAACAGTTTTTTCAATTGATTGATTTGAAAAAGAACTGATTAAAATTTCACAGGTTTTTAGAAAACACTTCTTTTAAAAGAGATAAAGAGTCAAGTGAGCTTGGATCAATATTAGATGTGAATTGAAAACATAAAATCTACTAAACAACACACACAAACACTGCAACAGGTTCTTCAAATCTTCAAAGCAGATTTGGAGCTTCAAAGCAGATTTGGAGCATCAAAGCACCTTTTATAACAGGAGGTAGTAGGTAATAGGTAGCTTAGCAGGTAGCAGGTAACAAGTAGCTTAACAGGTAGAAGGCAGCAGGTAGTAGGTAACATGTAGCAGGTAATAAGTAGCAGGTAACAAGTAGCACATAACATGTAGAAGGTGATGGTAGAAAGTAACAGATAAAAGGTAGTAGGTAATAGGTAACATGTAGCAGGTAACAAGTAACAAGTAACAGGTAGCAGGTAACAAATAGTAGGTAACAAATAACACATAACAGGTAGTAGGTAACAGGTAGCTGGTAGCTGGTAAGAAGTAACAGGTAACAGGTAGAAGCTAATAGGTAGCAGGTAGCAAGTAACAAATAACACGTAGCTTAGCATGTAAAGGTTAAAGTAATAGGTAACAGGTAGTAGGTAGTAGATAACAGGTAAAAGGTAAGATGTAACGTGTTACAGGTAGTAGATAACAAATAACTTAGCAGGTAGGGTAAGAGGTAACAGGTAACAGGTAACAAGTAACAGGTAACAAGTAACAGGTAGCAAATAACAGGTAACAGGTAACAAGTAGCAGATAACATGTAACAGGTAAAAGGTAGCAGGTAACAGGTAGCAAACACAAATAACATGTAACAGATAATAGGTAACAGGTAGCAAATAACATGTAGCAGGTAACTGGTAGCAGGTAGCAGGTAACAAGTAACTAGTAGCAGATAGCATGTAACAGGTAACAGATAGCAGGTAGCAAGTAATAGGTAGCAGGTAGCAAGTAACATGTAGCAGATAACATGTAATAGGTAGCTTAACATGTAGCAAGTAGTAGGTAGCTGGTAACATATAACAAGTACATGTAAGAGGTAGCAGGTAACATGTAATAGGTAGCAAGTAGAAGGTAACAAGTAACATGTAATAGGTAGCAGGTAACATGTAGGATGTAGCAAGCAACATGTATGATGTAGCAGGTAACAGGTAGCGGGTAATAGGTAAAATATAACAGATAGCAGGTAACAGGTAACAAGTAGGATGTAACAGGTAACAGGTAAAAGATAACAAATAACAAGTAGTAGGTAACAAGTAGGATGTAGCACGTAACAGGTAATGAGTAGCAAGTAAAAGATAGCAGGTAACAGGTAGTAGGTAACAGGTAACAAGTAACAGGTAAAATGTAAGTTACCAGGTGACTTATTAGGTAATAGGTAGCAGGTGGCAGGTTGTAGATAATAGGTAGCAGGTGGTAATAAGTAGCATATAATAAGTAACAGGTAGCAGGTAACAACTAGCTTAGCAGGTGGTAGGTAGCAGATAACAGGTAACATGTAACAAGTAAGTTAGCAGGTGACTTATCAAGTAATAGGTAGCAGGTGATAGATTGCAGATAATGGGTAACAGATAGCAGGTAGTAAGTAACAGGTATCACACAACTTAGTATGTAATAGGTAGCAAGTAACAGGTTCATCATAGGGCCCAAAAAGACTGTCAATAAGTCAACTTTCCTAAGGTGACAAAAAGTGGGCCCAACATTTGATAAGTTTTACTTTTGCCTATAGTTATTTGATATTTATCCGACTGTTATTTAATATTATCATCATTTAATATTTATATAATTATAATTTATTTATTTATATTTTACATTAGAGAATGTGTGTCTTTTTGACATTAAATACTTGATAATATTATGTTTTTTTTTTGCTGTGATTTTTATTTTTATTTTTATAAAATATTATTTAATTAATATTTGGAACACTAAAGGAGTAAATATGAGTGTAGGTACAAATATACCCGTTTTGCGATGGGAATGAGAATGCGACAAAAAATTCATACACATTAAATATAAAGATGCGAATAAAATATTTACTTCAGTGATAATGATACGATAATCAAACTCTTACTCATTTCGCCCTATATTGGACTATATGGTATTAATTGATAGTCGTTTACATTTTTCAAAAATAATATTGTTTTGTTTGATAAATTTAGTTGTGTAAAATTATTTTAAATTGAATTATTTCAAAATAAATGTGCAAAAGACTTTTTTTACAAAAACTATCACATGAATTAAAAATTTAAACTTCGCATTTTAAATAATTTATTAAGTATGTATTCTCTTTACTAATTAATTATAGATACTTAGTTTCTTAGGATATATGAAGTATGATACTTATTATTTATATAATAGTTTGATGTAATTTATTAACGTTTAGTATAGTTTTGAATAATTCATAAAATAGTTTGGTTCAAAACAATGAAATGAACCTTATAAAACAATTCAGTTCACTTTGTAGTTTTGTTGTTTCAACAAACAACATGCATAGTTTTTTCTAATTCTCAGTCCAATTTATCGTGTGTTTTCAAAACAGAAGATCCTTCTTTCAAAAGTAACAAATAGAGAAGCAATTATATTGGTGGATTGGAAAAAAACCTGGGTTATGTTTAATCTAACATTTCACCAAACACACACTTGGTTGATTTTTTCTACCACTTGATCTCTTATAACAACAAAACTATTCTGCACTCGAAATATCATTGAGAACACAAGATTTTCATTCCAGAAATTACAGACAAATAGCACCGTGTAGTATTGTAAAAGAAGCTAGCAAAATGGAAATAAAAATGGCACGTCATGGAAAAAACCATACGATCTACCTACAAATATATTTATCAGTTTCTTCCAACCAAACAAAGCTATGTTTTCCTGTCATTTCCACAAAGGCACAATTTCAAAACCTTTTAATGCATGGATGTCCTTACACAGTTATTTTTAACTCCCTCAAAGAAAAGAAGAAGAAAAGAACAAGAGATGATGATTTGAGATCAAGAAACTGCAACTGCATCATTGTTGGCATTCATGAATGAAAAGCGAGTAGGCTTTGGATGGAAAGCCTTCCTCTTATGAAGATGATGATGGCTAGAGGGCTCAATAAGTTGCAGGAGAAAGGCCTTCAAAGAACTGGGTTTTGCAGGCATAGATGAGTACAAAAGATGAGAGGTGCTGGAAGGGCTCCTGGGCACAGTTCTGGGGGACTTCTTCTTGTGCAGGCTACATCTGAAGGAGCCAGGGTGTGTGGTGGGAGAGCACAAACATGCACGTTTGGTGTGGGGTTGGGACTTTGGAATTGGAGGAGCACTTCTTAATGCCATAGAATAGTTCAAAGCCCAAGAGAGAATGGAATTGAAAGCTATTAGTTCTCTTTTTGGAATGTTTTTTAGGCTTCTCTAATGAGAGGTTGTGGTTCAACATGAAGCCTCTGAAGGAGATTTAATACATTGATAACCTTTGTTTTAGGGAAAAGTTTCTCTTCACACTAAAAACAAAATCACACACATTTAACAAAAATAAAATATATATCCTTGTTTTAGTGGGAATTCCTAGTAGATAAGGGGTTGTTAAAGTAATTTAGGGGCAAGTATTAGCATTGAGGGCATTTACCAATTTGTCCCTGGGAAAACTACTTTGTTGTTTGTATTGTTTCTGAACATTTACATCTTAAATTTCTCTAGACTAAGAAGTGGAAGTGAAGGTAGATGGTCTAATCATAAAACAAGTTCCTCTGGTATGCATGCATCTTTGTTCCAATAAAGTACTCAGCTTTAAGTCAAAACATGTTGGGGGGTTTCTCTCACAGTTAAAGTTCCCAACAAAATCAGTACTTTTTCTTTATTTCTTCTTTGAGTTAGAAAAATGGATCCAACTGATTTACAGTCGTTTCTATGGGGCCATCTTTGCCCTTATATTTGTAAGGTAAAGTGTATTAATAAAAAAATTACAAATAAAAAAGATGATATGAAAAAAAAACTTGTTATAAGCTTTGATTCCCCCTTACATCTATAATAAATCTACTTTTGGTCTCAGAATATTGTAGTCTGATAAATTTGTTTAATATGTTTTTCCTTCTTTAAGCTCTAAATTTAAATTTGTATCTGTATCTTTTAAATTTGAGAGAGTAAAATATTTTCTTAAATATTTGGAGATTTAAGATCTCATTCATTCAAAATTTCAGAAGCTAAAAGTATAATTAAACATAAAAAAGAGAAAACAGTGCGAATTTTTTTTACAGATAATGCAGTCGAGTTAGAAATAAGAATATTATAAAAATGTTGTTGTCAACTAATGGGAGCTTTGAAGATATGATGGTGGAATGTATAAAGAACACAGCTTTAAATCCTCTGGTATAGAACGCTAGCACAACAAAAGTGACTTATGTCAGATGTTTTACACTATGAAATGAAAGATCCGCTGAACTAGTCTCAGTCTGTTTGTTACCATCTGTTGACTGGATTTGAGAGCCAACACCAAAAGAGGTGTCAACATTAAGTGCTTGCTTCTTCCACCTCCTACTACATGGGGATCATGACATATATTCCTCAAGCACCTATTGTTGCTACCTAAAAGTAATACCTAAAACTGTTGATTCTGGATGCAGCAGGTCGAGGAGGAACCATCGAAGAAGCTACATCAGAATCGAAAGTGCCACTGGAATTACCATAAATTGGAGTGATGTTAGTTTCAATGACCTCTCCTTCACAAACAGGGCACTCCTTGGCATTTCCATAGGCATATGGCAAGTGATAAAAGCATGGCCAGCAAAACATGTGACCACAGCAGGTCAACACAGGATCTTTTGCTACGGACATGCATAAGTTGCAATCATAAAAACTTACTCTGCCTCCCCCTTTCTTACGGGTACACCTTTCCACATCCTCCAATGCTTTAGCTATTAGTTTCACTCCTTTCATCATGCGCCTTTTTCCACTTTCATCTATTTTTTCCTCAACTCTCTGGTGCTCCATTCCTTCCACTTGAGCCCCATTCACCACTGCACTTTCTCCAGTGGAGTTTCTTATTTGGATCCCAGAGCCAATCGGTGGCCGATTCTGATGCTGCTCGGTTCTGGAAGGCACTACTTCAAGAAGGCGCCTAATACGGTCCTGCACATGTTCATGAACAGATATTAATGCTTCTGATAAAGAATAAATTCAGCATTTTAAGCATGAGTTGGGCTTGGTTCAAATCAAGCTCTTTTATATGAACACCTTGAGCTCTTTTCCAAGTTTTCACCATCCAACTGCATAATATATGTATCCAGATTCTAATACAATTTTTGGAAAAATAAAATAATGAAAAAAAACAAAGTCAGATAGATGCTCATGAATTCAAATAAATATACACAGTTCTTGTCAAATATCAAACTCAGTTCCTGCCTTTCTCAAAACTATTGGAATATTTTGTTCTCATATACCCAAGGACTTATGTAGAACGCATTTTGCGAAACAAAGGAGTATAAAGCCCAATAAAAACTAAAAACAGCGTATATTAAACGACGGATCTGACATGAGAGGCAAGAAAATAAATGTGTGAGCAACATAACAATCTTACAATTGTCCTCACACGATAGACCAAACTTGGCAAAGGCATCCCCTACTTTATTGGCTAACAGAAAAATATGGGGAAAACTCAGAGTTTCTATATTAAATCATGAAATAATGAATCTGATTGGCTAGTGCATATCACAGTTGCATTGCATGACTAAACCTTGTACCTATCTATTTGATTCCCTTATGGGAGTCTGATTCCATTGCAATCCGAAAATCCATGCTTCCAAACTGTTTTAATCCCAAACAAATTGCACAAAGACCCACTTATAACACAGTGCAAAATTCTTGAGTTTACTGAGTGAACAAGAATGAATCTGCCCGCTTAGTCACGAAGAACACCACATGCTGCTTTACTAGTCTAGAATGAAACAGTCCCATCAAAATTTGGTTTCATCTACCCAACCAGTAGAGATAGCCAGTAGATGAGGCTAGGACAAACAACCTTTGTTCTTACAAGGCTAAAATGAGACAGAATACCACAACCTTGATCCACACGGTTCCTACTGAGCTCGGTCTCCTCCTCTCAGTCTTTTAGATATAGGTATCGGTATGTTCACAGAAAAGAGGATAGTTATACATACTATTGAAGTTAACTCTTACCTCTCACATGATCAACTACTTATACTATTTTATGTTGAACCTTTACTTTTATAGGTTTTGTTTAGTCCAACCCTCTTATTAAACCCACTCTTACATCTTGTTTATAATAACTCAATGTTTGTCTCTAGATTATAATCAGTCAATGTTTTCAGGGCAACTTCAGTCAAGCCACCTACTCTAGGGACTCAATGTTCAGTCCAAAATCAAATTTTCCTCCCATTCCATATCATTCCAGTGATGTCATGGCATTTCTTAGCTATTTAGTTACCAACACTCATCATTACATTTGTACTTTGATGGTACCACCTCTAGCCCACCTCCAAAGGTCATTTCTCTGGTCTCCAAGCTAGCCATCACCTTATATGTGGAGTTAACATCTCTAGTAGATCCCTTAAGGCCACCACTAAGTTTGGGGCTACATACTTTTTTTCCAAAAAAGCAAATGAATTTTTCCCTTGTTAGCTTCTTCATCTCTCACAACAAATTCTCTGCGGTCATCAAATGTGTCACAAATATTTTAGAAGATTAACATTGTATGACATACAATAAATTATCTGGGTTCACTCTTCAATAATTTGGTCTTGAAAATGTCAATACACATTTTTTTAAGCTTTACAAAAATGAGTTCCTTTTATATTGACTATTTGACCTAAGTCAAGTTTGTATAACTTCTATGACTTGAGAATAGCTTCAGCCAATAGAATGAGATCGTCAACAATCATGAAATGAGATTTACTAGGAGTCTAGGACCTTCATCTGATAATCGAATAGGTTTCCAAAAGTCATGACCAACCACCAAATTAATCGGATAGCTTTTTCAATAACACAAAAAGGAAAGAAGAAATCAGGTCACCTTCCGAATACTTGAAGAAGAGGAGATAGCCCTCACCACTTCACCATTCCAAACATTCTAATTGTTGAATACAATGCCAAATTAGATGTATAAAATGATCAAAGAAACCAATATCTGTGAGAATTTCCTGAACAGAATTGCACACTAGTCTGCTATGCCTCATCCTTCCCTTTTCTGTCCTTTCTTCATTCTCATAGAATGAAAGAATATTGCACCTGCTTCGGTGTTTCTAAACAAAAAATCTCCATTAGCATGGGCTGACTAGATTCTCAATTGCCTCAATAGTTTGGCAACAACAGTATAAAATGACTAATGGGATGAAAGTCTTTCCTATTGCAGGCCTGCCACAATTTTGGGATGAAAGTAATTAAGGTATCATTTATCTCAACCACTTTACTAGATTTTGGAAAATCTCTTTAAACAGATATATTTCAACAACTTTCCATTAACTCTTGAAAAAGCTTGCTGGCCATCTCTCCCCGGAACATTAACCCTCCCAAATCCCCAAACTACCAGTGATTTGATAAATCTCTTCATTTGTAATCTCTCTTTAAAGACCTTACATTTCAAGTTCCTCGAGAGGAGAAAAGGAACCTGAGAGACAGAGAACCAAATATGCATCATTTCTGCCACCATCTATTCCAAATCTCTACTATCTGTCACCCAATTCCCTAATTTGCCGAGCTTCATATGCATTTTGCCCCACCTAATTATAACTGAAAAACATTGAATTCTAATTGTTTGACACTTTTTTCTCCAAAGAATATTTTTGGTAGATTAATTTCTTCATATTTTTTCTATAGCTGGAACTGGAGGTCTTCTAAGCAGTAGTATTAACTGCAGATTACTGAAAATGGCAGAAAGCCAATAATCTGCTAAGTCATATAATGGCTTAAGACAGAGTTGCAATCGCGTATATAAGGAATTCCGTAAGGCCATAATGCAATAGCCCTGTAGGAGTTATTTAACAACACTGTTTCAAAGAATGAACTTGGGCCTCATCCTTGTCTCCTCGAGATGCCCTGATATATTCTAAGTAATTCCTTTTCTCGTAGAAAATATTCCAGAACACTTTTTGTTCCACCTTCGAAGAATAACTGGAAGAATACAAAACTAATCATTCCAGTTTGAGGAAGCCCCCCAACAGTGCTTGATCAAATCCATAAATTCTTCACAAGTAACCCAGACCATTCCAAACTTGAATAGTCGTATCAGTAAGTAGTCAATTGGGTCTTTCGATAGACTCAAAATAGACTAAAAGAGGCCTAAGGAAGAGGGATGTGCACCAAAGCACAAGGAAGTTCCCAAGGAACCAAGTTCTCTAGTGCATGTTAAACTGTTCCATTTGGGTCCCTTCATCCTTAAATTTCGGTAACATTAAGGATCTCGATTGCAACATTTGTCTTTGACGAAAGAAAGGTTATCAGAGTTGCATTACACCATCATGGTTTGCAACAAGCCAAAATCCTTCCAAGACAGCATTCTGGTAGTTCTCCTAGAAGGAGAAGTGAACCAGGAAGTGATCTGGGAGCTTGTCTATAATTAAAATCGAGCATGTTTTAGCCATTCTCGATGGAGTCTAATCTACAGTACCTTACAGCTAACTTCTGACCCAAGAAACGGAACAACACTAGGGTGCTTCGGCAAGGCGAAACACAAAATTTGATGATCGAAAGTAATAGTGATAATAATAGTAAAGCAAGAAAATGAGAAAAGAAAAGTGAAATTGAACAACATTTGTGAATGAAGAAAAAAATAGAGTGAAATTGAGTGGAAAATTAGAGAGGACTCACCATTGAGACGACGTTGTTACGTTGAGGTTGGTGAATCGGTGAGAAAAGAGTTGGCTGAGATAACTGTATGATTTATAAGGGTCATTTAGGGAAGGAGTGCGTTACATTGTTTTTCAACTTCACAACCTTTTTTTCTTCCTTAAACTAATGCTTTCACCTCATGCATGCTTTTTACAATTAATTCTTTTTACCATTAATAACTATTTAAAATTAATAAATTTCATTCCTGGAAAATATATCAACATACTTCCATCATTTTATTACTAATAATTGTATTTTAATGTGATATTTTAATATTTTAATGTGATATTTTAATATTTTAATGGAAATTAGTTTAACGATAATAATTGTCATTTTTTTCTTATGATAACTATTTATTAATCTTCTTATCAAGAAAAAAAATGTATATAAATGGTGAATTATGCATGAAATATAGATTTATAAATCCTTGAACATGCATTTATAAATTGATGTCTTCTCTATCTTTGATTGAGATTTGTTTATGATCCCTATTTTAAGTATGAAGACATACTGATTACTAATTAATATCAATCTAATGGATACTAATTAAATCAATATTAAAAATAAATTACTAATATTTATTCAGCTGACATTAATTTAAATAAGGTAACTAATCACTTTAGTACAAGTATTTATATTTTATTTTTAATACAATAAAAATATTAATCTTTGATATAATTAAATGTGTTTGGTCTTTAGTATTTGTCACATGCATTATTAAATACAAACTTAATGTTAATATGTAATTAAGTTTGAAAGAAAATTTTTACTCTCTTTTTTTTTGGTTTTATAAATTTAAAATTTTTATAGACTTAAAATTAATTGCATATTAAAATTAAAAAAATTTAATTAATGAATTTAAACACTAATTAATACAAAATTTAAAATTTAATACACTTGTTCATTTATATAATTATTCAATGAATTTAAACAAAATTAATACAATTAAAATTTTTATCTTAAGATCGTAGTTTTTTTCTTTGTTTACTAAACACAAAATATATTAATATTTATTATAATAAATTATCTATTTATCCTTTAAATAAATATAAATATTAAAATTAAATAAGATTAACGGATTAAAATACCACACTAACTTAAATAAATTATATTAGTATTGATCAAATCATTGATAAGTATAAATATTAAAATTAAATGAAATTAATATTAACCTAACCATTACTTTTTAATATATTTAATTTAATTAATTTTTATTTATTTAATTTCAGCTTAAAATCGGTTCAACCGGTTCTATTTAGATTTATCATTTAAGCAAGTTGAGAAGAGATATAGGAAGTAGCTATAAAAGGTTTTTTTTTACCATCATAGGTCTTTTCTTTTTTATCAAAATGAGATTGCTTTTAAAAAAAAGTTAAATTTGGACAAGTCGTGTTAACTTGGCACAACTTCATATGTAAAAATTATGTCAACTTAACACGACTTTGTCCACGTCATATATATATATATATAATTTTTTTGTAAAATTTTTTTGTTTATATATTGAGTAGTAAGTTATATAATATTTAAAATTAATTTAATACATAATTTTCTAAGGAGGTTAATTTTAAGCAATAAAAAATTAGATAATTGTGTATGGATATGTTTGCCGGTAATGTAATAATAATAATATTAATATTAATAGTAATAATAATATTAATATTAATAGTAATAATAATATTAATAATAATAATATTAATAGTAATAATAATATTAATATTAATATTAATATTAATAGTAACAGTAATAATAATAAAAATAAAAATTTATAATATTAATAATAATATTTTTATATTATTAACATTATTAATTACTATTATTATTATTAATAACATTATTAATATTATTATAATTATTATTATTATTATCATAGCAATAATATGGCAATAAAATTTGTGTATCTTAAGGCTTGGATTTGATTCCTCATGCAACAAATTGTGAATATTATTACTAAAAAAAAGGGGAATGATAATGGCAGAGTATTTTAGTAGACTGAAGGGGGACTGAGTAGTGGCTCAAATCCACAAGGGACCACTCTCATATTAATCATATGCACCACATGAACAATTTCCACAAACCAATAACGTATATAAAGTTTTACATGAGTGTGTTATCAATGAGAAGGGGCATAAGAAAGTTATTCAATTGTAATTTTGTTTATCTCTTCTTAAATATAGGGTGTAACCTTGTATAAACTTTTGGTTTTCCTTTGTTTGTACAAGAGTTAAGAGTATTTTCTTATTTAATTTTAAATTTTGTTGATAAAAGAAAACAAAATCATTAATTTTTTATTGGGTTCAAACCACTTCTCATTTGAAAATTGAAGGATCATTTAAAGTGGATCATGCAAGAATTTTATGGTTTTTACACTACACTAAAAATATCATTAAGAAAAAATACTCTAAAATTGAATAAATGTAGCTTATTGTTTAGATAATAAATGTTTAATTATCAGATTTTTACTAAAATAACAAATTTTATAAAACTCTTGTCTTATAATGTTATAATAAGCTAATTTTGTTTTATGTTTAAATAACAATTTTTTCTACAATGTTTAGACAATATATTAAAATATTTATTGTCTACACAATATTTTTAAAATGTTGTCATTTTGTCATATTTTTTTAAATGTTGTCTCTAATATTTTTCATTGAGACAAAAACAATTGAATATCAGGATAAAGTACAAATCATGGAGAGTACTAAGAGAATCTATCAGGATAAAGATAATCTAATGAAGGCAATGACAGTAATGTAGATAAAACTGGAGCACATTGACGACGCTACAATCAATTGAGCAATGGTGGCCACAATAGGTGGTAACACAACTACAATGGACACCCACAATGATGATACCAAAACAGAGGACGACAAAGGAGGAGTGAGGGAGGAGAGAAGAGATGAAAATGAAAGAAAGACAAAGAAGAAGTGTTCACTTCAAGTGCATTTTCTACAATACATAATGATTAAAAAGCATAATCTTTGTATGATACATACGTTGAAATAAATCATCATCGTATGTGTATGATTTCATGTAGTGAACTACTTTATAAGATAAGAGCATATAGAGTCTAATAACTTAAATCATCTTATAAAATGTGTTAATTATTCAGTAGTGTCTATTGAATTAGATTTTCTAATAATATTTATTCTTATGAGTTGAAGTACTAGCAATCATTTGTTTGTTTTAACAATTTTAGTTCACTTAGTTAGATTCAACTTAACTTTTAGTCGTCTTTAACACTTTTTTCAATAATATCTACCTCTCTTAAAAGAGAAAACTTTTTTGAACAACGTAAAATATTTAGTTTACATTGTTACGGTATTAACTCGTTCAAAACTTCAATAATATCATATAATTAAAAATTCATTAAAAAGAAATATTAGTGATAAGCATACTAAAGTTAATGCATGTAAACATATTGTTCACAGTAACATAAGTAAATACGCAAATTCATAATATTTTTCAATTTATTTAATTTTTTAACATAATATATTCAATTAAAAATATAATTAATCTTCTTCTTAATATTATTATATTTAATATGGTACTAAATATTTCAAAAAATAATTTAATTTATATACGTATATCCTAACATAATACTAAACATAAATATAAAAATATATAATTTAAAACCTAAATTGCATTTTTAATCTTTTAAGTACGGCAATGGTATGATTTTAGTTTCCTCCGAATGGTTTGTTCTCTCAAATTTCAATGCTATATAAGTCAATGTCACATCAATAAATTCTAAATGGGAAAAGAAACTAAATCTTATTCTACATGTCTCTCAAAAATCTTATTGCTTGATTATAAAAATTGTGTGCACAAGTGTTTACATACTTATCATTGTCTTAATGCAAATTAACCATACATTTAAAATATATATATACAAAATGTCAGTGGTCAGACAACAAACTGTATGGGAATGCTGGCTGAAAAATGAATAACAGAAATAGGCCACAATTTCCAAGTAACCCTCTACAGTGATGAATTGTTCAGTGTACATAAAGACTTCTAGATTCTTGGATGACAATAGATTTATTAGAAGGCATTCAACCCTCCTCCGACTCTGCAGACATCAGAATAGATATCAGGCAAGGGTTTGTTAGAAGAATAGACATGCATACATAATAAGGGAAGCAACAAGTTGGGTACTATGGAATTTCAAGGCAGAAACTATACACCGGAAAAAAAGGAGTTACCACTTTACCACCGGTTTTCATACAATATGGAAAACAATAGATACATGAAAATGATACAGAAAAACAGTTTCAACTTTCACTTCAGTCATTATCGTACCATGTATGGCTTCCATGTTATTTTCCTTGAAAACACCTAGAGGTGATCCATGAACAGAGAGAAGCATCTCGCCAGGTTTGGGTAGTCTAAGTGTTTTGGGTGTCATCCCAATAGACAACCTCTGACTAGTCACCTGCAAATTGCTTACACAGATAAATTAAATTCAGAACTAATTTGGTGCAGTTGGCTTTTCTAAACATCACAAAATCATTATAACACAGTTGGATGAAAATCAGACAATTCAGATCTCAAATAAATAATTCCGATTTACTGAGATAAAATATAAATTATTCCAATCTTCACCTAGCACTCAAGAGTTGATGACCGTGTCAATACATAGAAAACTAACTCAAATGAATCCAGATCCAATTCATTCAGCTGTTAAATCTTAGGAGAACCTGGATATCCTTATTTCTTTGCAAAACAAACCAGAGTTCATAATAAAACAAACAAATAAATACATAATAAAGTAGCAAGAAAGAAGATACGAACCCCGGGAGTCTGAAGACCTTCCTGCAGTGCTAGAGTGTGAGTGTCAGATGGCTCCTCCAAAGCCTGTATATATAGAAATTTAGATCCATTTAAATTGAAGAATTCTTCGAATCACTTTATAAATAAGAATGGATGAACAAGAGCAACGCTATTGCACGCATTTTGGAGTTAAACCCTGTTTATTACGAAATACTCTGCTGCAACTAAAGAGTAATAAGGCTATTGCTAATACGGAAAACATTGAGGAAATGTTCTTTTTATGTTAGGATTTATGTTTTTTAATTAATAAAATAACACCACATTGATCTTTTGTGTAATATTTTCAGCATCGCGCGGCATTCAAAGCACCCTACAAAGGTGTATGACAATAACTCATACATAATCAAAGTGAAAAGAGAACAAACATACAATGTCCTTGAATTGCAGGTTATCAGCACCAATAAAGCTCATTCTCCCTGCCACCAAAGAAGTAACTATGTCAGTTATAAAAAAATGTCAGGTTTAGCAAGTATGTATAGGCATGGATAAAAAAGTAGGATGAAACACATTTTGATTCCAAAGAGCATGAAATGTCGTGTTTAAATAAGTTTCTTCATAAGTACTTGTAACAGTAAAAATTAAATAAATTGCTTCCTAATCTAAAACTGATTTATATATAAATTAATTTATAGAGATAACAATGAAACAAAAGATAAGGACTCATGGAAAGGAAGAAAGAAGAACATGATTTGTGATATTAACTCCAACAAAGAATCTCAAGATACAATGCACATGAAGACCAAACTATCCTTAACTAATATATGTATATATATAAAAGCTCTCTCATAGCTCCATATTATCCAGTTTAAGCTAATTTAAGCTTATGAAAAATTTATTTCGTTTTTCTCTTCTACAAGAATCTATGGATAAATTTGTTGAAACAAATCCATAGTCTACTAAAATAAGGAAACGCAAATTGCTAAACTAAGGAAGTTGCTAAACTTATTAAGTTGCAAATTGCACTTCCAGAAGCTATGGTTTTTTTTTTCTTCTAAATTTCTCAATTTATAAGTAATGTGAAAATGTTGGACATTTTCAGAATTCAAAAGTACCTGCACTGGCAGAATAGTCAAAGCCTGGGAAGCGAGGGATCGATGCGATGGACAACCTTTGGAGCAAAGAAGCGTGGACATCCATTCCATCGTTACAACCCTCGTTCTCTCTCCATTTCACTTCTAGATTCTTGTTGCGTTCGTCGTTCACGACAGAGAGATTAGGTAGGGCTTCTTCAAAAACCTGCAACACAGGCTTCCGAAGCTCCTCGGTGCTGAAACACGAGCGCAACAATCGCAGTTCCGTGCGCAAGTGCTCGATCTCCACGTCGCGAACCGCCCTAATCGCTCCAATTTGTCGCTCCATCGCTACACCGAAGTTCAATTAAACTCAAAACACATGAAAAAAAAGGAAAAGTAAAATTGAAATGTGAATGTGAACCTTGAATTTCGAGGTCCATGAATTGAGGTGGCTGCGTCGGAATTTGAGAGTCCGGTATTGATTCGCGTGCTTTCGTGGTTACCTTCCTCCTACGCTTCGGCATTTTCAGATTCGAACAACAACAAAATGTAAAGGAATACGAACTTAATCAACTCTACTCAACCGTCTATGTTCACCTAAACTTGTAGATTTGTTCTTTAGGAAAGAAGAAGCGGAGAGAAAATGTAACTTTTGAAATTTGAATATATTGGACCTTTACATATTGGGCCAACTATTCAGAAACAACGGCCCATGATTCGACCATCAGTGCTAGCTAACACTTCTTATGTCGGCTTCTTCTTTCTGCACCCCTACGTTTTTCTTCCTACACCTCCAAAATTTTCTAAATCCTAAAACTATTCTTGACCTTTTATTTGAAAAAGGGCACGGAAATCGATATCTGGAGTGTGCTACGGATTCATAAATCCGAAACTGAATATTTTTTTTGGTTAAGGAGGTGTTCTGAAAGCTAATTTTGCATAAATTATTAATTTTCGAATTCCTGAATCCAAAAGCCTAATTCTGTTACGAATTAGTGGATTTGGAATGTTTTTTTTTTAATTATGGATTTCTGAATCTGAATGCATATTTTTGTTACGGATTGGTGAATCCGAAATGTTCTTTTTGAATGATGGATGTTTGAATGTGAAATGCATATTTTTAATTACGAATTGGTGGATCCGAAATTTTACCAGTAGTGTCAATCCAAAAATTTTCCGAATTTCATAATCCAAAATGCAAAAAAAAAAAAAGAAATTTTAGGATTTTTAAAAGGGAATAGGAACAATTTGATCTTTGCATAACATTGTGGAGGTACGGGAAGAAAAATGTAGGGATGCATGAAGAAACTGCCTCTTATGCTTAATTTGCTTCAGGAAAAAGGATAACAAAGAATGGGGAATACTATTGGCACCCCCATACATTCTTATTATTTGTTAAATTCTTATTATGAAAATTGTACTAGGAAAAAATATACTGCCAAAAAACATTTTTTGTGTAAAAGTTTTTATATATAATGAAATTTATTTATGCCTTTGTTTTTAATATATTTTATACATAACAAAAACTTACTTTTCTTATATCATGTGAAATCATCTATGATTATATATGAAGGAAATCTTTTTCACACATTTTATTTTCTAATATATATGTAATCTTTTTTTCTCCTATTTTATTCTAAATAACCGATAAAATTAATTCTCCGTCACCTATTATATTCCATTGATTTTTCATAATTTCGAAATTATCTATTTTCTTACATATATTATTTATTAATTTCTCTAACTATGACTTCAAATTTTTAAATTTCTCCACAATACTCTTCAAAATCTATAAAAAAAACAATACATCTACATTAATCAATTTGTATTTATGTGTTGTAAAGTTGGAAAATATAAATAAATATTTTTGACATCATCATCCAAGTCAGTTTATTTACTTTATTTGCTCTTGCTAAAATGTAAAATGTGTCTTCAACAGTTGCTGGAATTTAACTTTAATGGATAAGAATCAGGACATATATCAAGACATTAATAAATCCTTTGCATGATTTGAATTTTATTTCATTACTTCATAAGGAATACTAAGTTCTTTTTTCGGTTTAAACTGCTAATATTTTTTAGTGTAATTGAAAAATATTCATATTCATATGATATATGATATACTTGTCTTTTATATATATATGGGAGAGAGAGACTAAAACATATAATAAAATTTTTTAATAGCAATAATCACTGTCTGAAAATATTACAAAAATAGAAATATTTAAAATGATTATATTAGCATTAATATTATAATAATTATAATTATTTTATTTTATATGCTAAATTAGTTAAATTAGTTAAATTATATCCACCAAACATGATTTAAATATAATCATGAGCGCTATTTGTATTGTAAAAAAGACGTCACCAAACAAAATTAATATATCTTAGAAAGTTATATAAGATATCTAAACTATTTAACTAAATTCAACCAACTTTAAATTACATTGAAATAAAATATATTTAGTAATTTGTTTGTATCATTCTTAAAATAGTATTTAATCAATTAGTATTTATATAAGAATTTTTTTATTATATTTATGTAAGTGCAGTTTGAATGAAGTGAGCAGTGTAGTATTATACACGTCCTATCTATAATAAACTTGTTTCAAAATGAGAATAAGTTTTATGTCTGGAAAATAAAATAAAAAACATGTTAATATTAGTAATATATATATATATATATATATATATATTTTATTTTCTTTAATAAAAAAAATCTTATAATTTATTTTTATTCAATTTTTTTCTACCTATCTATTTTTTTACCAAAGAAAGTTGAGTGTGAATAGAATTGTGATTGGAACTCTCCACCAACCTTTTTGCTCCAAAATCCATTATGTACATGGATGAGAAGAGGTGCAGATACAAATATAAAGTATGCTAAACATAAAAAAAAATAAAGTGTTAATGCTACAAAGTCATGCTCCTCATAGTCTTTTTAACAATCTTTAAATTTTTCTATGCAATTATTAGAGTATCTTTTTTAAATTTCCTATATCTCTTTCACCTCATTATTTTTTTTTTTAAATTATAATTTTTATTCAATTATTTATAATATTTACATTTTCATTAATATTTCATTTACTTATTGTTTATTTAAAAAGTATTTTTATTTTTATAGTCTACAGTTTTTTATGTTAATAAATCTTACAAAAGACGTATTAATTTTATAACCTAGTGTATAAGCTGAACAATGGACATACTATTATAACCAAGATCAAATCCATGGAAGTGTTTATAAACAAACGTGTACATAATAAGTTATTGATAAACTATTTTGATTTATTAATTATTCTTTTAAATATACAAAATTTATATTTAAATAATAATTTTATTCATAAATAATGTTTTATCAACAATGTAAGTACACAAAAATTGTTAAATAAAAATTAATTTTAAAAATAAAAATAATTAATCACTATATTAACTAAATTAGATATTATTTTAGATAATACAAAAATTATTAATAGTTAAAATAAATTTTATTATTAATAAATAGTTTATAAAATGGTATCTAATTAGCTACTAAAATTTTAACTAGTTAAAACTTTGATAATTAATTAAATTTAAAAATTATTTATTAGTAAAAAAAAATACTCTATATACTAACATAGGAACTAATTTTTTTTATTTTTAAAATTAATTTTTATTTAATGATGTCTCTGCAAGAAAAAAAAATTATCCTAAAAAGATTTAATTTAATTTGTAAAACTTAAAATATATTAATAACTTAATTAACTTATTTTAAATATATTTTAAATTAAAATAAAGTATATAGAGTTTTCGAAGTAAAATAGCAAATATATATATATATATATATTGATATTACAAGAAAACAAAAAACTTAAATAATTATTTAATGAAAATTCTAAACCTAAACGTTTGAACAAAAATTAAAAAAATGAATTGACAGGTTAACTTATTAGCATATTGGTGGTTTACTAGATGGATATGTACACGTTAATGGTTGAACTACCTAATCTAATATGTCATTCCAAAATGACTATAAATAAAATAAACTATTATTTTTTATTCTTACTTTTTTTCGACCATTTATTACGTTTGTATTTACAATATTTAAATTAATTATTTATTCTGTTATTAATAAGTGAAATATTCACATTGTTATCAATAAGTATGAAAAACTTTAAACTAAAATCAACTTAGGATTTTTTTTTTTAAAAAAAATTATAATAAATTTATTTTAAAATTTATGACTATAACAATTTTAATTAATTATTTGACAGAGTTTGGAGTGAAGCATTCATGGTTGATAATATATAAATTTTAGATTCTAAATATAATTGAAATGTGTGCAAATTAATCTTCCAATGAATTCACCATATAAATATTTATTTTTTATTTCAAATATACGAGAATTCTTTTTTATTTCTAAAATAACAGACGTAATCTATTATCATCCTTACAGTTTTCTGTTTGGAACAAAAAAAAATACCTTGTATAGTGAGTTTATTTAATTTGCATGTTATATTATTGATACAATATTTTTGGACTTTAATATATTTATGTCTTCTATATATGTGAGTTTTTTTTTTAATTTAAATTTTTGTATATATATTTAAGTCTGAAATTTTCTAAGTGTTCGTTTACTCTTTGCAATTAACAACACTTATTTAATTTAACAATTAAACACAAAATATTAATTAAATAATTAAGCTAATAAATATTTTAAAAATTAATATTTTTAGATCATTTTTATATATATAATTCAACTACTTTAAATAAGGTTGTAACTTATTTTAAATTTTCAATATACTATGAATAGTGATTTTTATTTTTTAAATCTCACTCTTATATTTTTATGCAATAGTTCATTTCTACTTATATAATACTTTTTAAAAAATTATAATCTACGTAGACATGTATAATTTACTTTTGATATTATAATTATAACTCTGAATGCAATACAATATGCCAAATATAATAAGTTTGTATTTAAAATTAAAATTAATAAAATTATTAAATGCATTTTATATTTTTAAACTACTAATCGTAATGCATTAACAATTATACGTAAGTAATATAAAAATAATAATCAATATTTTTCTATACTTCAATAAAAATATGATTATGTTCATAATATATTAAATATATTTTATTTTTAATCTTCTTTCCATATAAAATGATAAATATGTAATTTATTTTCTAGTGACACTACAATAATCTAAATAATTGATAGTTAAAACATTGGTAATTAGTTAGATATCAATGTAGAAACTATTTAGAAACTAATTTTTTTTAGTTTATAAAATGTCTCTAATTTAGTCATTATAACAAGTAATTATTTTTTATTTTTAAAATTAATTTTTGTTTCATTCTTGTAGTGTAAAAATAATATAATTTATTATAGATAACATAAAATATAAATTATATACTAGCTTATTGAATAACATGCTGGCAAAGCTAATGATTGTTTACCATAAGTAAAAAAAAAATATTGTTCATGAGATGTATATATATATATTTTTTTTAAAATGCAATGATTTTAAAATATCATAAATTCTGATTAAAAATAATTATTAAATAAAAATGAATTTTAGAAATAAAAATAACTAATCACTATATTAACTAAATTAAATATTATTTTAAAAATTAAAAAATTATTGATATATAAAATAGTTTATATTATTAATAAATTAAGAAATGTTTTTTAAATTGATATTCAAAGTTTTAATTATCAATTTATATATTAATTTATTGGTATTTAAAATCTTAATAACTAATTAAATATCACTTTTAAAATTATTTATTAACAATATAAATTACTTTAAATATTAATTTATTTTTAAAATAATATAATTCAGTTAATTTAATAATTAATTATTTTTATCTTAAAAAATAATTTCTAATTAATAGTTATATTATATTATTTTATTTTATTCTTGGCTGTAATTTGTGGTAAAAATTAACGTTATATTGTTGGCAGCCACAAGTCACCGTTTTTTCAAAGATGGCAACTTAAAAGTTTAGTTAAACTTTCACTTTCTTAATAGATCTGGAATCCAATTACTAACGATTTACGACTAATATATTGCTTCTAATTTTCAAAATATTTTATTGCTTTTGAAGAAGAACAAACCATTCTATTTTAGTTTGTTATAAGAAAATCATAAAAACTTAGGCCAAATAGAATACCAATGACGTGGTGTGTTTTTATGTCAAATTTAGTATTTGGATTTTTCTTCAAATTTTTACTTACCAATTGAACACAGATACCTAACTTTGACGTAGCAATATGAATGATGTTGAGATTTTTCTGTCAAATACTATATTTCAGAGTTTGTCCTTCATTTTTTTAATTTATCCATTTAAAAACACCTACCTAACTCCTACTAAATTAATACCAACTTTCGTCTATATATATATATATATAACGAAAATTACCTTTGAATTTGGTTTGTTCCAACCCCATTCAAATCCATAACCATATTCAAAAATAAAAAATAATATCTAAGAAATTTATTGTTAATAACTAATCATAAAAATATGTTACAAGTAATTATCAACCTCACAATAAGTAATATTACAAAATACAAACATTTATACATTTTTAAAAAATTAATATATAATGTTAGGCAGTAAAATATGTAAGGAGATCTACGTTCTCAATTGATTATATCTTAAATGACAACAGAATTTATTTATCCATCATTTGTCTGAGTGTCTGTAATTAAATTCATCTCAAACATTTCTTATAACGTGAATAAATCTATTCACTAAGCTTTAGTAATAAGTAACTGTGATTCTTTATTCTTTTTATAATTCAATAGATCATCTTAATAAATAATATTTTAAATTTTAATTTTAAATTATTTAAATGTTGAAAAGATAATTACTAATATATATATATATTATATATATATATATATTCAAAAAGTAAATATATATTGGAAAGAAAGAAAGTTTGAATAAAATAGTTAGCGGGTGTTTGCTGGTTCATGGTTATGGTCTTATCCTCCTAACACTTGTGATATCCTTTTTTTAGAGTTGTTTTCTCCTTGCATTAAGAGAGATTTGATATCTTTTCATATAAATGAATATGTGTATTTAGCCTCTCTTGAAGAGTGTAAAAATCACCTTCATGCAATAATATTATCCAAATGTGAGAAACCTCTAAATAATATAGATGTGTGCAAAAAGTTGGATCTTGCATCTTGGAAAGTTATTCCTATGGGAAAAGGGTTTTATGAATTTGTTTTTTCTTTCCTTTAAGACATGAGAATAGTCCTAGTAGTGGGATCTTGAAATCTCTCAATTCGGGTATCTTGAGTCTTTCTTTGGAATAAAGACTTTGTGTCATCTTCCATAAAACTCACTATAACTCAATGTTGGATCATGATTCACAATCTTTCTATAGGATCTTGGCAACCAAAAACAATTTTCTCTATAGCGGGAGAGATTGATACTCCTTCTTCTCTTGATGACTGCACCATAAATCTAGAGTTTTTTTTTTTTTAGAGTGTTGGTTGATATTAATATGCTATCTGTTTTGCCTAATCAAATTTTGGTGGAAAGACTTCATTTTGCTTTTATTGTAGATATTGAATTTGAGAAGTTGCCTCCATTTTGTTCTTCATGCAAAATAACAGGGGCATGATATTTCTAAATGCAAATGACATCCTGATAACCTCAATAACACAACCAAATCGTCTTTTTTTTTTGTCCAAACTTGTACAATTTAAACTTATGATTGTCCTTACCAAAGAAGATGCCTCTCACAAGGAAGTGGTTGGTGTTACAGAGAAACACAAATATGCGGTAGAGGTACAAATATATGATGTACCTATTCGTAATGCATGGGTGGTGGATGTTGATGGAGTTGCTATTGATATTGATAACCTTTGTTGAAGTTGTTGTTAGCCAGGTGGAGGGTGAATCTCTTGTTGGTCAAAAGTTTAAGAAATTTGTAGAACATATAGGGGCTGATTTAGGATCTTAGGATGATATTTTTGCTGATATGCCATCTTTGGAGGATGCCCATGAATAAGATGATTTGCTACCAAAAAAAAAACTCATTCTCCCTGAAAATTATCCAAAATTAGTTTATGCCAAACAAGTTACTTTTAAATCTATTTCTCAAGATTTAGTCTTGCAAAATTATTTTGAATCTCTTTCAAGTAATGAACAAGAGGCTCAAGAGTAATATCCGACCATCTTGACAACGAGTATAATTGAATGTACATCGACTACTATTTTCTTAGAAGAAGTCAATTTGGTCAAAAAGTTCTGAGCTGAAAATATGGATAAGGAAGAATCATTAAATGAAGTTGATGAACTAGTTCGAACCTTCAAGAGGTTGGGATGTCCTCCTAAAGTTGGAGTGAAAGCGGTTAAGAAAAAGTAATGATAGTAACGTACATCAATATCATAAAATTTTAATATCGCTGGTGGATGCAAACGAATATTAATCTGATTTGATTTTTTAGATTCAATTGTTCCTATTTGTTATTTTGTTTGTCTTCTTAACTTTATTTAATTTTTCCTTTTTGTTTTTTCTTAAACTCAATGTTGAGTTGCTTAGACTCTTTAGAGTTTTTTGTTTTGTTTTTTTACATGAATTTGATCTAATCCTCATGCTTTTATTTTATTTTCATGTAATGACACATTTTATAAAAATAAATAAATATATATTTATAATATTAAATTAAATCCTTAACTTAAATTTTTAATTTTGATTATCAAAGAATTTTCTCACCATTAAAAAAATTATTAATTTTAAATCACAAAATTTCATTAAAAAATAATATTTATAAATAATGCTACGGTAAAAAATAAATAATGGTAACATGTTATTGTCAACCACATCACTATATATATATATATATATTTCTTACATAACTAAAATCACTAAAATCATTATAATATTTAAATTTTTTAGAAAATATTAATAATTTTAATTAATCTTATTTATTTTTTATTTCACAGAAGATTTTATTTATTTTTATTTCTTTATTTTAAATAGTCCTTTATTATTTTACTTCAATGAAAATAATTTTTACAAATATTGTAAGGATCTAGAAAATAACCTTAGAGTAGAAGTGGTATATTTTAAATGATACCTGAGTATTTTATTATTAAAATGAAAATGACATATAAATAGAAAATTCAGTTATTCAGGATGAAGTTATTCAGTTGGTGAGAGTCGAAGGAGGTCCATTTGGCTGATTCTGAGGTTTGAAAGAACTGATCAGAGCATATCAAATGGATTTACCCTGTCATATGAAGATGATGAGATATTGA
>Ga0123342_1001161_pt1 | contig 44035 bp, 28 predicted proteins | sample Turbeawhitnodule_FD_89960 | JGI IMG/M metagenome (GOLD analysis project Ga0123342, IMG submission 89960) | Root nodule microbial communities of legume samples collected from Mexico - Turtle bean Mexico white nodule | ecosystem: Host-associated > Plants > Roots > Nodule | place: Mexico: Nepantla...
AGTTCAATACTCTATTTATAGAGTACTAAATATCATAAAATCCCAATAAAATCCTAATAAAATCCTAATAAAATCTTAATAAAATCTTAATAAATTAAATAAATGATAAAATCCTAATAAAATAAATAAATGATAAAATCCTAACTAATTAAATCTTAACAACCCAATAATAATATTAATCAAATCCCAAAACTTTAGCATATAACATGCTCTCAAGACAATAGTTAAAGAAATAAAAGGAGAAAGTTGTTATTGAAAATTGTTAACATCTACATCTTTAATTTTGGATTAGTATTGAGTAATTAGAATCAAGATTAGATTATTATGATTTGGTCCAAGTTTGTTGTTATTTTGGATCAAAATCAAATATCTCTTATTTGACCTATAATGTTATTGAAGGACAAAAGTCTGATTTCATCTAATGATATTCAATAGAACTATATCTGTCTGATTTGAGTTGCTCCCTTTTTAATTTACTTTCCATTTTGTACATATTATGTAATTATATAATTAGGAAACGCTATCTATGTATGTATCTCTGTTATTTTTTAATAATGATGAAAATCTCCCTATAGGGTTTTTCTGTAGCAAGCCCTAAAATTAGAGCTTCAGCTCTGGTTCCTATGGTAGCTCATTATGGAGAGACCGATTATGAGATGTGGAAATTCCTCCACATCTTCCACTAATTCTGCGACACTGAAACCACATCATCCCTTATTGCATCTAATCTCTGGCCATGGGTACCAGCTCAAACTTTCAATCCAAGAGCTTAATGACAAAAAAACTGTGTTGAATGGGCTCAATCTGTGAAACTAGTCCTCAATGGCAAAGAAAAACTAGGCTATCTTATAGGAGACACCCTTCAACCAGAAAAAAAACAAACCCATCTCACCCAAGATGGAAGTTAGAAAATTCATTAATCATCTCATGGTTGATTAAAATGAATGACCCTTCCATTGTGAAGTCATACTTATTCCTCCCAACTGCAAAAGATGTGTGGGAGGTAGTCAACAATTTCTATTCTAGACTAGAAAAGTCTTCTCTGATTTATGAACTAAAGACTTTGCTATGGAAGTCCAAACAAGGATGTCATAACCTTTTACAATCTCATGGTTACTTTTCTTTGGAAACCAAAATCAAGAAGTGAGAAGAGAATGATGGAGTTTATGTGTTTCAAACGAGTGTCAACTAAGATTTGGATGAAGTTTGTGGTAGGTTTCTAGGTAGAAAACCCCTACTGTCATTGTGAAAAGAGTTCTTTGAAGTTAGGAGGGAAGAATATAAAAGGAAGATCATACTACTAAACTTTGAAGGTAAATGCAAGAGGTTGAAAGTTCAGCCTTGATTGTAAGCTGACAGGAACCAGGAGGTTGGTTGGTCCGAAGGAAAAACAGTAGTGAAATTGTGTCAATTCAACTCTTAGTCTAATGCCATGGCATTATAGGCTAGGTCACCCAAATCTTTTGTATTTGAAGCATTTATTTTTTTGAAGAACAAATAGATTAGGTAGGTGGTGAATTTTGTGAATTAAATGTATTATGTTATTGCTATTTTATTTCCAGTCTAAACCATCCCAAGGTCGAGGAAAGAAGGGACTTGATGTTGAAGTTGGTTGTGACGAGGATTATACTTCTGTGCCTGAGCCACATGCAAGTGAGAAACAATTAGAAGATGCTTCCTTCCCTGATACTCAGTTCCATGAACATGTGGTAAGTGTTTCTGCATATTTTTATTAACAGATTGTTGATGGTAGATAATAGTTTTGTTGCATTAGAGCAATTAATTACTAGAATCGTGTCTCCATCAAGTTAACTGGAATGTTTGAATTCCAACAATATCAAGCTTATCAAATATAACATGGTGTTTTAGAGTATGACAACTTGGGTACAGTACCAGCGATACTTTTGAAGCTACCCTTCAATTGAAATTGAAATTTAACTTGTATTGCACACAATAAAGGTTGCCACCAAAGGCCATCTTAAATGTTTGTGGTGTGGTACCTGACTTTTGTGTGGAAGTGTATGAAATTTATGGTATCTTATGCACTTTGTTATCCCTTCTTAACTACATAAGAAAATTATACCGGTTTTAACTTGCCTTGTGAATGCCTGCATGCTTGGAAACCATTACCCCCTAAGTTTCAGAACCCTTCCAACATGTTTGAGCCCTTGAAAAGAAATTATGCTTTGGTTGATTGTGGTAACATGCCTTTGTTGATTTACAGATACGCTGAAAATAATGGTCTTTTATTGCAGTTCACAGCATATGTGTGCCTGTTCAGTTGTCATACGAAAAATTATAACTGGTAGTTTGAGGGCAAAGTAGCAACTGGTATTAACTTTTCTATGATTTAGGCCATAATTCTTTTAAATTAAACAGGGAGAAGAGCATGGTTATGAAAAAGAGACGGGGCAAAGAAAAGGTCGTAGCCGGGGCCGGGGCAAGGGACGTGGCCGAGTGCATTGTCATCAGAATAATCGTGTGGGAACACCCCCTTCAAATAATACAATTTTCACGGATCAAGTAATTGCCAAGCAACCCCCAGGGCCACGAATGCCGGATGGTACAAGAGGATTTTCAATGGGTAGGGGGAAGCCGGTAGCTGTTAATATAGCGTAATTTGTTTGATCAATGCTGATACAAGTTTGTAGTTGTGCTTATAGCGAGTATGTGTTGATGCTGTAACAGTGTGATTGTGACAGTACTAGTTTGGTTGGGTTAATCTGAAACAGTCTTCTTTCTTAACGCGATGTTTGTCTGTTAGATACTATGTGAACCGCCTAGGAAGTACAAAAGAAATTTAAGGATAGGCCAAAGGATGTGCAGACATAGGATATAAAGCTCGTTTGATTGTGTCGAAAATAAAATATCTTGAAAACATATGATAAATGATTGCAGTTATTTAAAAGATGAAATTATACCCTTCATTTCGAGACAAAGTAAATCTTGTAATCATAATGATGTTTTCTTTCAAAAGCATGTTCAGTTGCAATTATAATAGTTTTTAGAATTTCTCATCGTAGCATTTTCGATGACATTTTACACTATATTATATATACTTATAATATATATTTATATATATCATTTGAACTATTTCTTTCTAAATCCAAAATTTTGTTTGTTTTTTATTTAATTTCAAAAAATATTTATAGTTGAAGAAAAAACGAGTGAAAGGAAAATAGAAATTAATAAGTATTTTAAATTTATATGAAAATTTAATGCGGAATTTAAATCATTTAACTTGTTCAAAAATCAATAAAATATCACTATTCAATGTCTAAAAGCATTAATAAAATTTGGATGAGTTTATTTAAAAAAAAACATTGTCGTGTAAAACACGGACAAGATTTAGTGATTTATAGTATAACATATATATTGTTAATTTCAATTGACGTTTTCTGTAAATAGAGCCTTATAATATTACTTACTTGAGTTTGATTTTACTTAATTAAAAATTGTTATAATTATTTATTGAGAAAGAGAGAAGTTCACTTAAAAAACTTCGTGTTGTAATATTTATTTTAAATTTTTTCTTGATATTTTGTTAACACTTTAACAAAACAACATTATATTTGGTGTTTCATCTTCTATCTTTTTCGCTTTATTTTTACAATATACTTTTGCGTTATCATATATTATCAATTATTGTTTGTGTGATAGTAATTAACTTGTGGGTTAAAACAAAATATAAGAAATATATTTTATATAAAAACAAAAAACAAAATATAAGAAGTAGCGAAAACATTTTTTTAAATATGAAAAGGCAACGTTTAATATAATTAAACCTTACAATAATATGTAAATTATGCACACACAAAAAACCTTTTACAATTTAATGCGTGTTGGCTGGTGATAAACTGATGATTATCCGTTTTCGTGTTTAGCATAGGATAAAGAAAATTACTCTCTGCTTGTTGTTGGCGGCATTAGTATCACTTCAGCTGTGATTTTGTTCCCAAAATTTTAATTGTTTCTCAATTGGAAAAAAATTTAGAGGCATGAGTCTTAAGTGATCCTATGCCTTTAGCTTCGGAATAGTTCTAAGTCTTAAGTTTGGGAAAATCGGTCTTGGGGCCTCCAGATTTGCTGTGTTTCGATCTGTTTATCCGACCAAGTTCATCTTGTTTAGCATCTAGGTATTATGAATTACTTTCTAATATTCATGCTGTTTTATGATTGTGTTTTCCCTTCCAGTCTATGGGGCATCTCTGTTTACTAAGTTAACGATGAAATATAGATAAATTAGTTTTTGCCTCTTGGTTTGCTTCTTGGTGTCTTTGGATTCTTGATGACTTAATTTACTCAAATAAGCGTGTTTGATATATACAAAATCCAATCATACGTCTGTATAAGTTTGATTAGTGGTGAATATTAATGGTCTTGTAATTATTTTTTCTGTTGCCTCTACAGAGATAGAAAATTTCATTGGTATCACGGAAACAGATTTCAAATGACTATGGAGAAACAAAGCAGTTTTCGAGCATCTACTATGGAAAAACAGAAGAGTTTTCGTGGATTTATGGAAAAACAGAAGAGTTTTCGCATAGCGATGGAGAAGCAACTCAGCTTTATGGGAAGTGAAAGGAAGAAGAGCAAGGACTCACCTGGGAAACGTGGTGACTTACCAATTCATTTAGCAGCTCGGGCAGGGAACTTGAGCAGAGTGAAAGAGATAATTCAAAACTATTCTAATTGTGAGACGAAAGATTTGTTGGCAAAGCAGAACCTAGAGGGGGAGACCCCTCTTTATGTCGCTTCAGAGAATGGGCATGCTTTGGTTGTTAGTGAGATACTGAAGTACTTGGACCTGCAAACTGCTTCTATTGCGGCCAGAAATGGCTATGATCCATTCCATATTGCTGCAAAGCAAGGTCATCTTGGTAAGATACACGCAATTATGTTTGGGCCTAAGCTCCCCATAATTTTCTTTTCTTTGTTTTGGATTTTGTGAACAATTTTACCATGTAAATGAGTGGAGCATAATTACCCTGAAAAGATTGTCCGTGGGTGTGATATCTTACTTCTTGCTTCTTAGTTAATTAAGATCTAAACCAAAACCAAAAATCCATACGGTCTTTTCAGTCTTTTTCCATAATTTTGCAAGTAAGCCGCTCTTTGGATGTGTTACTTTTGGTTTGTTTAAGAAAGTTGTTGGAAATTTGTGTTTCCTAGTTAAAGAAACATTGTCCAGGAATTATTGTATTCTTCCATCCTTCCTTTACCCCTGCCAGTGCAACTGTCTCTCTTTATGCATATTGAAAATGAAGTTAGGGAAAGCATGAGTTGTATTATTGTAGCTTCTTAGTAAATTGACATGTACATCTAGTGTTAAAGTTATAGTTTATTATTTTACAATTATATTTTTTACTTCAATAGTTTTAGTACTTTGCCTTTCAGATAGTGTTGTTTAAGTTTCAGATATACTACCATGGGTGAGAATCCCCGGCAAGCAGAACCAAAGATATTTTTCACAAATAGCATGTCTGTTATTTCATTCTCTCTCGTTATATCTCTGACTGGGAAAAATAATTTTGCAGAGGTGCTGAGAGAGCTACTGCACTCCTTTCCCAACTTGGCCATGACCACTGATTTGTCCAACTCAACTGCTTTACATACAGCTGCAAGTCAAGGTCATATTGATGTGGTTAATCTCCTTCTGGAATCAGATTCTAACCTTGCTAAAATAGCCAGGAATAATGGTAAAACTGTCCTTCACTCTGCGGCTCGGATGGGGCACTTGGAAGTTGTGAATGCTTTATTGAACAAGGATCCAAGCACTGGATTTAGGACTGATAGGAAAGGCCAAACTGCACTACACATGGCTGTGAAAGGGCAAAATGAAGAAATTTTGCTGGAATTGGTAAAACCTGATCCAGCAGTTTTACACTTGGAAGATAATAAAGGAAATACAGCATTGCATATTGCCACAAAGAAGGGCCGTACACAGGTGATTCTTTATTCTTTTAGTATTTATTCCGTATAAAGAATATTAGCCATGATAAACTAATCATATAGACAGTTTTTAATTCTGTTCAATGATGAATATTCATGCTTGTTGATACTTCTTTTATGGATTAGAAATTAGCAGAAAATAGACAAGTAAGCCACATTTTGGCTACTGCAGAGATGTTAATGACCATATTGTCCATTAAACTAAACGTAGCAGATGCAAGCACAATTTGCTTGTTGAGACTTGAAAAACCTTGACATTGCAGTCAAAGTCGAGGTTGTGGACTGCGTTTTAAAACCTCTAAACAAAAGTGACCGGCTACTTGTTAGTTATATTTTTCTCTTGGTTGCAAAATGATGTACTAGGATCCATTAGGGGAACTCAATTTCAAGGTCAGGGCTACGGGTTTCAGCTTGAGGGTTTCATTGACTAATTTTACCTTTTGAGGGGCCATACATTAAATTAATGGAAAACTTTCAAAGATCAAATACATAAAAAAACTCTAAAGGATGGTGTTGGGGCTTGAGTGTCATGATCTTTATTTTTGTGAAGAGATACAAGAAGCCAATTTGGTTGTAGTGTTTTGACCTGTCCTTTTGATTAGCATGATGTTTCTCTTTAATAAGAGTTTTGTTTCCTGTCATATGTTGTTAGTGTAGTGATGCTACAGTTATGTTACAGTTTCACTCAGTTTTTATTCCCCAGGATGGGATAAAATATCCTTGCCCAAGCAAGAAAATATATAACCAGGAGCTAAAGAACATCTTAATTGTAATATATATTATTTTATCAGCAATTGTAATATATGTTGTTTTAAAATAGAGTGAGGGTTTTTATCGTAATACCTAATATGTTTTTTTTATCAGCAAATGTAATATATGTTGTTTTAAAATAGAGTAAGGGTTTTTATCATAATACCCAAGTTCCTCTCACCGCCCCTAAGACTAAATATCTCGGGGACTTTCATTCTGCAACACTTCACTCGGTGACACTTTGCTCAACTCCCTCATTGGTCATACATAACCCTTCAAGGTAGCCCTTCCTAACAATCAAAGTCTGATACCAATTGATATATACCCAAATACTTGGGGAATCCACCCTAAAAAGCTAGCTATTAAATGGGGAGAACCAAACATGTAAATACTCCACCGAGCATCCCATACTACTCTATATGGGACTTGGGCACTCCATAATACCTAAGTTCCCATCAGTCTTTCACTCCTTGGTCATAGTAATTGAAAAAAAATGCATTTTTGAAGCAAATTTTTGAGTTTTTTTACAACAATTATGTCTTATTTTGTTGTCGGCCTAGTGCCAATGTTGTTTTTGGTGCATGTTTGAGCTGACTATTTACTATTTTAATTGGACATTGACTGAGCATTGTCCAGCACGTGTTGTATGGGTGTTGAAGGAGTGTTAGTGTTGGAAGTGTTTGATACTTTGACACTACAATAAACAGTAGTGCACTACAATCTGTTTGATTTGTGGTCCAAGTTTCAAGGTACATTTTTGTTGTGGTTGTTATTAACAAAGATAGATGCACCAGATAATCTTCTTTTACACTTAATCTTGCCACAGCATTACTTGCTTGATATTAAATTACCTCCAACAAGAACATAATACCTTGTAGTGGAGCGTTTATAACTAGGTGAGTTAGCCCAATTAGCTTCAAAATGCCCAACAATTTATGTATTCATACAATAAGGCCTTTGCGAGGGGAGTTCTTAATATATCTTAGGATTCATACAATTACATTCGAATGGTTTTGACAAGGAGAGTTCAAAAACTAACTACTATATATACTCACTGCAAAGGCAATGTTAGGATGAGTTACAGTGAAATAGTTTAGCTTACCAACTAACCATCTGTATCTCCCAGGATCTGAATATGATTCTCCTTAGTCAGGTACAAGTTGGATACTTGGATTCATTGGTGTGTCTATTACTAGAATGTTTCTCGTTTTATTCATTCATTCATGATTTATTGTTAGGCATATTCTTATTCTTCTTGTTTTGATGGTACACATATTTTAACAATATGCCTGTTCGCTGTTACTTAAACATTGAAGTGCCGTTGCTATAGTATCATTAAGTATCTCCATTTTTAGTAGTCTAAACAACAACCCAGTGAATAATTGACCCCCTCCTTTGTCTTGTATCACCCAGGCCACAAGACAGCTTTATGATTTTGTTAAGAATAGTAGTTTCTTGTTTTGCCTTCCTGATCTAGCATCATTGAATTTGACTGAGGCAGTTTTACATTGTGTGCGTCCATACATGCAATTGAAGCTTAAGGAAGGAATGTAAACTCAAAGGAAAAATATGTAGGATAAATTTACACTTATGCATAGGCAGCATGATTCCATGACTAAGTTTCAATCGTATTAACTCTTCCTTTTCTTCATTAGAAAGACAGTTTATTTCTAGAAATGAAGAGAACTTGGCTTTCAATGTCTATTCTAAATTAGTCATTATTAATTGTAGAATGTTCGCCGCTTGTTATCAATGGAGGGTATCAACATCAATTCAACAAACAAGGCTGGAGAGACTCCTCTTGATGTTGCAGAAAAATTTGGAAGTCCTGAACTTGTCTCCATATTGAGGGATGCTGGGGCTGCTAATTCCACTGACCAAGGGAAACCTCCAAATGCTTCAAAACAACTCAAGCAGACTGTCAGTGACATAAAGCACGATGTACAATCCCAACTCCAACAGACACGTCAGACTGGCATGAGGGTTCAGAAAATTGCAAAGAAGCTGAAAAAGCTACACATCAGTGGCCTGAACAATGCAATAAACTCTGCTACTGTTGTTGCCGTTCTTATTGCTACAGTTGCTTTTGCAGCCATCTTCACAGTCCCTGGTCAATATGTCGAAAATAAAACAGATGGATTTTCTCTTGGACAAGCAAATATAGCAAACAATGCAGCTTTCCTAATATTTTTTGTGTTTGACAGCCTGGCATTGTTCATCTCTCTGGCAGTTGTAGTGGTTCAAACTTCCGTAGTTGTTATTGAGCAAAAGGCAAAAAAGCAGCTTGTTTTTGTCATTAACAAGCTCATGTGGATGGCTTGCCTTTTCATTTCCATTGCCTTCATTTCTCTTACATACGTGGTGGTGGGATCACACTCCAGATGGCTTGCAATATATGCTACAGTGATTGGAAGTTTGATAATGCTCTCTACAATTGGCTCCATGTGCTATTGTGTAATTTTGCATAGGATGGAGGAGACAAAACTGAGGACCGAGAGTCGGTCGTTTTCCATGTCTCATGCATCAGACCAAGAGATTTTAAACAGTGAATACAAGAGGATGTACGCACTGTAGGATAATTGATATATCCAGTATATTCTTGAAGTGGTGATAGTAGTTTCTTTCTACTATCTGTCAGATTGTATGAAGATAACCTATGATCTTTGTTAGACTACAGATACCGTGAGAACAGAGGGAAAGGAAGAAAATGGGTGGGGAATTCTCGCCACGTCCACTCGTAAGTAGAAAGGATTTTATCAAATTTAGCATGATCTTGGTGAAATAGTTGTGGTGCTGAAGACTTCTTTAATAAAAGTATGCAAAAATCACTATATAGCTTACCATTCCAACTAGATTGGCATATAAGTTATATAAATAATTTTTAGCATACGAAAATGACATGAAAGAAATAGAGAAAAGATATGTAAGATGACGAAAACCTACTTAGTTAATAAACCTATAAAATGATGGATGAAACTTATTCCTATAAAATTCATAGCTAATGAAATCTGGAATAAAATTCCCCGCCTATTAGCTCCACAATTAGCAAGTTTGTCGGAGAAGAATTCCTTCTTTATGGATATTTGATACGAGAAAATTCATACTTTTTATCCTACTCAAAGTGTTACTCAATGAGTTAGAAAAGGCTTTAACCCCCAATATGGATTATGTCATTCTCTGTCCATAGCAAATCCAAATATATTACTAACTCCAGATATTTCAGCATATACATTAACCTATTGACCAAGAAAAACAGCCAGCAATAGCGATAGAATAATCCTGAAAAAATCCCTCACAAGCAGCTAAGTTAGACGATCCTTTGCACTTCCATCAATATTGCATTATAGGAGGTTACCAAATAACTGGAATACTTGGGAAGAACTAGGATGAGTGTTAATACCAAAAATTTAGGCACACAACATTGAGTTTTGTATATTAGATTTCACAAAAGAAAGGATGAGATCTGCCAACCGTCTAGATCCTACTTTTCAAACTGCAGTAGGAACTGAGTTATATTTACGTTAGTCATATTTCTACAAAATTTTCCGAATCTTAAATCACTATTTGCTAATTGAAGTATTTAATGTTATTCATTTAATCATTGACGTCAACGTATTTAATCATTGACGTCAACGTCTTCAAAATGAACCTAAATTATCACTATTAAGTTAATTTTGTTTAGTCTAACAATACAAACTGTTTTAAATATTTAATTGATTTTAATTATTATTTCTTAATTTATCATTTTAAGTTTCCAAGAAATATTGTGAAGTTTCTCAAAATAGTATCGATGTATGTATAACTTCGATCGTCTCGATCATGTAAAATACAATTAACATTTCATCGTAGCATACCAAAGCAAATGGATGTTTTTTTTAACCTATATTTTTCCATTTCATTTTAATTTACTATATTTTATTATATTTCTACTTATCAAAATATAGCTCTAGTCTCCGAAGATCAATAAGAAAGAATAATATACTGTATATTAAAAGATATTGTAATTTGACTGATTATAAGATAATAATTAAAATAAGTACAGGAGTAAAATATTCTAAGTGGACAATAAAAGTCAGCCTAAAACAAATTAAATTAAAATAAAATTTAATTTAATTTATAATCTAAAAATATTTATTTTTAATACTTTTATTTCTTATTTTATGTTGAATAATGACATAAATTTGTAAATCGAATAGAAGAGTAGTCTATTAATTATTTTACGACACAGTGTACACTTTGTGGTTAGGTTTCATCATGTCACATCTGGTTCCAGTTAATAAGAATGTAACATCTCACGATAATTCTTCAAAACAAATAATAAACAATTGTTAAGAAAATTAAAACAATTAATAAAAATTGATTTATTATATATTTATAATTTCTATTTAACTTAATATATTCAGCAATATTTCTTAATTAATATATTATGTTCCCTTTTTAACTTTAATAATTAATCGCATTTGTTAATATATATATATATATATATATATTTCATATGAAAAGGAAATATTTTATTTTGAAATTAATGTTAATATATATTTTTTAATATGTTGTATATATTATTTTTTGTATAAAAATTTATAATTTTATTATCATTATTATTAAGATAATGACTTTTTTTATGTAAACATTCTATTTTATTTTATTTTTGTTAAAAAAGTTATATTCATTTCTCTTTCCAAAGAAAATATTTAAATATAAATTATTTTTTAATACCTTTTTATAATTTCTTAATTCAAGAGTTATCGAAAATTACATTCTCAAAATTTCATTGTTTTTATTATAAATGATTGATAGTTTAAGGTTTTAGACATACTAAGTATGATATATTTTTTAATATCTTTTCTAATTTTATCTTTAGCTTTTGATACCACAGAATGTGACAGTTCAAAGTATTTATGAACTCAAGTGTATGGATAACTTGCTATATAAAATTCGAAAAAGAAAACAAATATTAAGTGTCCTCATATATTTATAAAAAAAATTGTACATGAATATTATCAATATTATTTTCAATTAGCATTGACTATTGTCATTTTATGTCAAATTAAAATGGCCTAGATATAAAATTTGATGATAAGTTAATAAAAATTAACTTGTGGAAATTATGATAAAAGAATTATAATGTCATAAGAAAATTGAAAAAAAATTTGAAAACTTAATTTGTTTTGCTTTATTTTTCGCTAATTAAATAAAAATAAAGAATTATCCGTATGTTTTTCCTTCTAAACAAGGCTAGTGCTAGAATAAATTAGTTTATGTTAAGTAATAGAAAGGGTAATATGGATTCGGAGACATCGGGTTCCGGCAGGGACTGGTTCTTCCCGTCGCCATCGTTCTTGCGGTCCTCTTCTTCTTCGCAGTATGGCCATCGATTCTATTCAAACTCAAAGCCTTACACTCCTCCTACCCTCACTCGCATCCGTCATCGCCGTAGAGTTAAATTCCCCCGGACTCACACTCTCACTAACGACAAACCTCAGCTTTCCGACACTCAAAACAACGTTAACTCATCTCCCAACAATAACCTTATATTCCCTTCGCAATCTCGTTTCCAGTTTGCTCTCCTGGTAGGTACTAGATTGCTCTTGTCGCTCTGTCTCTCTCTCTCTCTCCTCTCACTGTTTCTTCTTTTATGTCCGTGTGGGTGCAGACGTTGACTATTGTTTTCTTTTTGCTGCTGCTTCTGCTTCTCCTCCGTAATGCGCATCTAGAAAGTCAACTCACTAAGTTGCAGGCAAGGCTACTTCTATATTATACGCTCACTCTTTCATCTCAAATCAGATTACTTCTATTCTGCTCTTCAATATCATCCTTCATCCTTCACAACTTAACCAAACTAAACTTTTCTTTGTAGGGTGATATTCTCGGCCTTAATATCATATTACACGCCTGCCACCAATTGGACACCTTCAACGTGACAAGTTCTTCATCTCAAGACGCTAATTCTGGGTTAAGCGAAAATTTCAAAAGAAATCTAGCCCTTTTTTTCTCCTTCATACTTCTTTTTATCCCTCTCATCATTTTCAAGTACATAGACTATGTGTCGAAATCAATATTTTCTGACAATTTATCCGAAAGAGTTTCTCTAAACAAGCAACTAGCATATCGGGTTGATGTCTTTTTATCGGTTTACCCGTATGCTAAACCCCTCGTGTTGTTAGTGGCAACGGTGTTGCTAATTTTACTTGGAGGATTGGCCCTTTTTGGGGTAACTACCGAGGATTTAGCACATTGCCTCTGGTTATCTTGGACCTACGTTGCTGATTCTGGCAATCATGCCAGCTCTCAAGGTATTGGTCCTAGGTTAGTTGCGATTTCCATTAGCTTTGGTGGGATGCTTATATTTGCAATGATGCTTGGACTTGTGTCCGACGCAATATCTGAGAAATTTGACTCGCTGAGGAAGGGAAAAAGCGAGGTGGTTGAGCAAAATCATACTTTAATTCTTGGTTGGAGTGATAAATTGGTAAGACTCTGGTGTTACCATCTGTTGGTTTGTCTTGTCTTGTCTTGTAACCGTCCTTATGAAATTTTCAACGAACGAATGAATAATTCATTATCAATTCAAACATGTATCAATTTATTACTGTTTGGCCAAGTGATTTACCTCTTTGGTTGACTTTTTTTGAAATACTCACGTGTCTTGACCTTAAATAATGTGATTGGATGTGTAGGGTTCATTACTAAATCAGCTTGCCATAGCCAATGAGAGTCTGGGTGGAGGAACTGTTGCAGTGATGGCTGAGCGAGACAAGGAAGAAATGGAGCTTGATATTGCAAAAATGGAGTTCGATTTCAAGGGAACATCTGTCATATGCAGAAGTGGCAGCCCTCTGATTGTGGCTGATCTGAAAAAGGTGTAGGATCTACTTTAACCTTTTGGAATTGTGATTTTCTTTACCTCTGGTATAATAATGAATTCTAATGTTAACATATATTTTAAAGGATTCTCAAGAGCAATAGTGACGGAGATTGCTCCAAGCGTGAGATGTTTTGTACCGAAGGAATGAGTAATGAGAGGCAGCGGAAGTAGTTATAGGAGGAAGTGGGGTGAAGGCACGGTGCAACTAAGCTAGCTTCACATTGAAGCTTGTCTGAAGAAGAGTTCCTTCTTCTAAGAACCCTAGCAAGAGTGAGAGTGAGAACTTAAGAGAGTTTGAACTCAAAATGTCAGAGTTTCTTTACATCAAATCAAGTCTGAATTTATAAGAGGTGAAGGGCTCTATTTATAGCCAAGGACAGGGAGTGAAGCGTGTAGGAGAAGCTTCCCTAACCCTATTTATAATTGGTTCAGTTATAGTTGCCAAAACTCTATAAAATTAAACTTGCTGTCAGGGTTTAGCCAAATCTGTTTCTGCTGCTGTAACTTGTAAGAACTCAGGCACATTGCAATTTGGAAGATGTTAGTTCTTAGCAAGCAGTGTGCCCTTATTAGAAAATATTTATCAGATCAGAAGAAATAAGAATAATCCAAAGGGCCAAATGGGTCGGCCTCTGTTAGGCCTTGTTAGAATTTTTTTTAGAGAAGTTGTTATAGTTAATTAATCACTTTAACTACAGTAGCAGAGGTAGGATATAAATAGAGGAAGCAAATAAAATTAAATTCTACGTTTGTCAATTACTTCTGGGAGGAAGAGACCAGAGTAGGAGAAGCATATTTAATAAAATTCCTCCTTTTCTTTCCATTAATCTCTACATTTTGACCATATCTATCAGAAGCATATGACTGATGGTTTAATTACTATGCTGTGTAACCTGTTGATAACTTGTTATGCAAAAATGCCATTTACTGCCACTAGCCTTTTTGTTTTAATCTTGTGCTATTTTTCTTCACTTGTTACGGTATATTATTGCATAAATGTTCATTTCTGGTGGAAGATGCTGCCCTATTTTAATTTGTATATTTGCTTGCTAAAACCATGTCATATTCAGGTTTCTGTTTCAAAAGCACGTGCTATAATAGTCCTTGCTGAAGATGGGAATGCTGATCAGGTCTGATTGATTAATATGTGCTACAAGTTTAATGAGGGTGGGTAACCATTAACTTACTTTTTGTTGGTACAGAGTGATGCCCGAGCATTGAGAACAGTCTTAAGTCTGACTGGAGTAAAAGAAGGATTACGAGGGCACATAGTGGTTGAATTGAGTGATCTAGACAATGAAGTCCTTGTTAAACTTGTGGGTGGTGATCTTGTTGAAACTGTTGTAGCTCATGATGTCATTGGTCGCTTGATGATTCAGTGTGCTAGGCAGCCTGGACTTGCACAGGTCATCATCTACTACCATTTCATGGTGTTCTAAGTTGCATAATTCATAATGTTAATCCAGTGCAGAAATCCTCGATTATTGGTTTCAAGTTATATAATTCTTAACAAGAATAACTACATGCTTGTTGTTTGTTTGTATGGTGTATTACTTGTATTTTTTTGGGTGATCTTCTTCCCTATCCTTCCATTTTTTGTAAGATAGGATTTTCCTTGTTGCCTCCTTTTGGTGTTTTGTCCATGCTACCTTTTTTTCTTTCAGATTTGTAGAGTGACTGGGGAGTTTTATTGGGTTGTCCTTGTTCTGCTTTGTTTTCTTTTTGCAATTGCAATACAGTTGAAGATGAGATATTGATCCCCGTGTCTTCTCTCTAATAAAACTTTTTTCTAAAATATTGATGAGCTCTCTTTGGCAGATTTGGGAAGACATACTAGGATTTGAAAATTGTGAATTCTACATCAAAAGATGGCCACAGTTGGAAGGCATGCAATTTGAGGATGTATTAATCAGCTTTCCTGCTGCAATTCCTTGTGGAATCAAAGTTGCATCGTACGATGGTAAAATTATTTTGAATCCAGATGACTCCTATGTTCTACAAGAAGGTGATGAGATTCTGGTTATTGCAGAGGATGATGATACATATGCCCCAGCATCCTTGCCTACGGTGCTTTGTCTCACATAAATTCCTGTTTCTCAGTTCTCTTTTTCTCTATTAATGTTTTTTCCATGGTTTGGTCATGACAAATACATGGTCAAATGATAATAAAAAGTGGAGTTTATTCGAGCTAATTTGTGGCATGTAATAAGTTGTAATGAATCTTACGAAAAATCACAGAATCTGAAGAGAGAATAGAATGATTTTCATTGATAATTTCAAAATGATATTAGACAGGTATTTATAGCATGGTACAAGCTACATAGAAGAAAATAAATCACCTGTAATAATTAGAAAAATATTCTAATAATTAGAAATAACTTCCCAGATAGACTCCTTTGATTCTAACCTAATGATACACTATGATATTGACAATTAATTTACAATATCTACATTTACAGCTCAACACCCCCCTTGAGCCAAAGAATACATGTCTTTCATTCCTAGGATGATTATTAGATCATGGAAATCACTTAATGTTTGATAAAGAGAGTGTGATCTCCTTGGCTTTGTTTGTTCCAGAGCCTGCACACTTTGTTATTTGTTTATGTCTCTTTAAAACCTTGTGGAATACTCGATTTTTTCATCTAGGCTGCCATGGAGATATGCATCCTTAACTTTGAAGAGGTTTCCAACTTAAATATAGCTAAGTTTAACAGAATTCTTAGTGTTCTGTTTGTTAGCTGAGAAGAATGTTTCTTAATAATCAATTCCATAACCTTGGGTGTAACCTTTTGTTAGCATTTTTTTTGTTCCTAAATTCTTTCATGACCTTTTTAAACCTGTCATAAACAGGTTTCCAAAGTTTGCACACTGTTATTTATTTGTCTCTTCAAAAACCTTGTGGAAAACTAAGATTTTCAATCTTGGCTGCAGTGGAGATATGCATTCTTAACATTGAAGAGGTTTCCCTTTTTGACAAGGCCTTAGAAATAGTTTTAGGTACAACTAAATTTAGACTCAGGAATAGCCTTTTATGGTTAGCTGATAAGCAATAAGGTGAAACATAATTAGAGAAAGGATAAACAGTTTTCAGTTTCTATTACCTTTTCTAACTGAGAAGATCTAGATCATCTATAGGGATGGAAGGGACTTCATTTATTTGTTTGTTTCTGTCCACTGTCTCAGATTTCAGGACTTGGGTTGGATTCTTAAACTTGTTTCAGAAACAGCTCTTTTACTTGAGTTCTGTTTAGAGAATCTTGGAAAATTGAATTAAACTGTGGGGGAAGATTCAATGGGAGGGTTGAGTACCTCATGGTATGTGTCACTAGCTGATTTATTTGCTATTTTGGAGCAGAGTTTATTGAAGCGGATGGGCCCAATGGTTTGACAATACTTGCTGGCCTTTTTGGTAGTTCAAGGAGGGAGCTTACATTGATCATCATCTATCACTGGAATTTCCTCTTAAGAAGAAGTCTAGGAGAAAAAAAAGGTTGTGCACAGTCTATTTGTTTTTTATTTCTCCACCGTCCTATTATGTTATTCTTCTCTCTCCCGCTCATTCTTTCTCTTTTTGCTTTTTTTCCCATTTAAATTCTTTACCGATGGTATCAAGAGCTGGCTATGGACAGCCACTAGACCATAATTTTTTCACCCCTGGACATTAAAACAAGATCCCAGGCGATGATGTGTAAAATAGAAGAACATTTCATTCAAAATGAGCAGAGGCTTATGAAGGTTGATACATAATAAAAAATCTGCTTCAGCAATTAGTATGTGAAAAGGACAATGCCTCCAATAATCTTGGATGTGACTGCAGCGAAGGTTGACAATTACACACTATCAATATCACTTTTACGATTTGATTAGTCTGTGACAATGTCACACCTTGGAAAAATTTAATGATGAATTTGATGCTATTCCCTGTAAACTTTGGTCATCTGAAATATTCCCTGTAGATGTTTGTATGGCTGGTTTGCAAGAGGGATATGAAGTTCCACTCGGTTTATTCAAGCCAAGAACCATGAGAGAAGCTTGCAGCTTGGCATTTCTGCTAGAAATAAAACTGCAATGACATGATGAGAGGAAAATGTCAACCTTCATATGAATTGCATGGTTGTTGGCAGTAATAACATAGTAGCAAGTACACAAGTTACGTGCAGGTCTAGCCTGAATACATTAGTTAGAACTTAGAAGTGGATCCCAGCCATAAGAGAAATCAATTGTTAGGAATGGCCAAGAATGCCCCCCTCAGAATTCTTCAAAAACATTAAAATATTTGTTTTTACTTCCATGTTAAGGATACTAATTGTATGGCTGGTTTGCAAGAGGGATATGCAGTTCCACTCGGTTTATTCAAGCCAAGAACCATGAAAGAAGCTTGCATCTTGGCATTTCTGCTAGAAATAAAACTGCAATGACATGATGAGAGGAAAATGTCAACCTTTATATGAATTGCATGGTTGTTGGCAGCAATAACATAGTAGCAAGTACACAAGTTAAGTGCAGGTCTAGCATGAATACATTAGTTAGAACTTAGAAGTGGATCCCAGCCATAAGAGAAATCAATTGTTAGGAATAGCCAAGAATGTCCCACCCACCTAAATTGTATAGAATTCTCCTCTGCCCTTGAGGTGTGTGCGCACAGTTTGGGACCAGGTAAGATACTTTTCTCCATTGTTCCTATAAAAGGCCTTAATACTTTTGAATCTCGCCAATCTTCTGCACAGAGCTGAAATCCTCAATTGAATTTCAATTGTTTGATATGAGGGTCTAAGATTCAGATCCTGATATGATGTAGGTTCTGAACAGTCACAGAATAAAGAGTGACAGATATGTAGGTTGAACCACTAAATAAAAGAGAGTTGTAGCAGCAATGAAGGCTGTCCAGGGAGAGAGAAAACATCAATGAAGGCTTTCTAGAGAAGTTGCAACAATGATGGACACTGAAACGGGGAAGAAGAGATCAGAACTTGTTATGAAATAAAAACGTGTATACAGAAGGAGGTTATGTTAGACTGTTAGAAAAGAGTTAGTGAAGTTAGCTATAAGTACCAAGTTAGCTAATTGTTTTTCATGTAATTTATTTTCTTGTAAACACATATCTGTTATTCTGAGAATCTTCAATCATGGCTTTTCATAACCTTTTCCTCCTAAGGTTCCCTCTATGTTCTTCAGGTTCTTGATTAATTCCTAGAACTAGTTTTTTTCTTAACAGAGTTCAAGGAAAAAACTAGAGCTCTGATGCAATGAGAAAAATTACAATTCAAATAGAGAATAGAATGATTCTCAATGATAATTTCAAAATGAGATTACACATTTTTTTATATAATGGTACAGGGCTAGGTAGAACGAAGCAAATCACCCCTAATAATCAGAAGCAATCTCGTAATAGTCGGAAATAACTTCGTAGACAGTCTCCTACATAGAATCCATAAGTTCCAAGGATTTCAAACTTGATACACTGAAATAGTTTACATTTAATTTACAATCTACACTTACAGCTCAACAAATTTCTAGTAAATTTTGTTCATTGGATAACATTTTCTGTTGTGGGCTTTAAACTTATTTATCAAGGGCTAACAGTGATCTTTGTTACACATTGAGAATAGTAAAGCCAAGGAAGTCAAGACCATTTTTTGAAGAGAGATTGAATGATATGGTTTCTTGCGCCCTTTCCTTGTTGATTTCAGGTTTGGAGGGGAAGCTTGCCCAAGGACTTTGTTTATCCAAAATCTCCTGAGAGAATCCTTTTTTGTGGTTGGAGGCGTGATATGGAGGATATGATCATGGTAATAATATAAAAAATTTGTGGCTATGGTCCCGTTTTTACTTCAGTTACCGTAGTGTATGAAATAGAGAATTAGAGGCATAAGATGCTGAACCCGTGTGTTTGAATGACACCATGGAACAAGGCTTAAATAGTTTGTTATAATAAATACACATAATTAGAGGAAATTTTGTTTCCTCTAAACTCCATACACTTTGCCTATAAACCATAAACACAACATATTCAATTCTGATTTTGTTTCTTCTAAGGCAATATATAAAATATTTAATTTTAAGAGTCAGATAAAAGTTACGCTTGATGTGATATATTAAGAAATTTTTTGGGGGAGTCACGGCATTCCTCTGTCCTTGCAACTGTTTATTTGTGGTGGGCATGAATACTTTTTTGGGCCTGTCCAAGTTCTCTCTATTTGTTTAGGTTTTGGATGCATCTTTAGCACATGGATCAGAACTCTGGATGTTCAATGATGTTCCAGAAAAAGAAAGAGAAAAGAAGCTAACTGATGGTGGCCTTGACATAAATCGATTAGAAAACATATCTCTGGTTAATCGTGATGGGAATGCTGTTATACGCCGCCACTTGGAAAGCCTTCCTCTGGAATCATTTGATTCAGTAAGTGAAATTTATAGACTTTATTTCAGGAGATTTATTTCCTTTTATTTGGATTTCATTTTTCTTTAAATACCCATGTATTGTTTCTTTTTTAAATAAGAAAAAGTAATTCCATAATTATTGCGTACTGCCTACACAATTTTTCACAATGGGGAATCATTTGAAATTGTGGTGGATATTCTGGCCTTTGCAGATATTGATTTTGGCTGATGAATCAGTAGAGGATTCAGCAATTCAAGCTGACTCTAGATCTCTTGCCACTCTACTTTTAATTCGTGACATACAAGTGAGTTTGTAGTCTAACGAAATTTAAGCTTTGATATATCTTGATAACAGTCTATGTATATGCTAGCCGATTTCTTCTGCTACTAAACAAGCATTATCATTCTCTATGTGTAGATCATGTAATGCCCAATTGTTGACATTAAAAAAAGCATCTAAGCATTTGACGTTGATAGAAAATTGCATACTTTATATTTTGATTACTAAGGGAAAAATCATAGAGTGCATTCCTTTACTGAACTGTACATACACGTATACATACATTCATGTATATTATATATACAGACATGTGTAGGAATACATACATGTTAGAATATTTGAAAAACTTAGTAATCACCCTTGTCCTCATATAATAATCCTAGTTCAAGAGCCTTTATATATACATATATGTATATATACACACGCACATATAATTATATATATATATATATATAAGAATGTGTATAATATCATTCCAATGGTGAATTCGAGGGTCTTGCATATGAATTGACTAACAACCCAAACTACAAAAGAAAGATCAGGTCTTGTGATTATGAGACACATGAGTTTACCCTCTAAAATCCTATTTCTCGTGATTTTTTTAATAGTTCACCTTAATTAACCATTAAATTTTTTATTTGGATCTATAGGACTACAATTAGTCATGCATATTTCCTCCAAAATATCTATAGCACCTTTTCTCTCTAGATCACAATGCCTTCCTTCGATTGGGCCATCATAATACCAAGAAATTATTTTAGACTGACAAGATCTTTGGTTAAAAAGTGGCTAAATGTGTTTTCGGCTAAGTGGTATCATTCCTTATAATAACTATTTCATCAAAATAAACACTTTTTTCAAAGAGAAGTATGGTAATGGAACATGTTGAGATATTTTAGGATTTTTCCAGATTTGATTCTTATTAGTTTTAATTTTGTATTTATTGGTTTTAATTCTTTATATTTTGCTGTATCTCTTGTTTTTATTTCTAGCATAACAGTCCCACAATCTAAGGGATTCTGCTTATTAGGATATGCGTTGTTTGTTTCCGAAAATACCCAACTCATCTATGTATATATATCCAATGTATGTAATGAGAAATATAAGAAAGAATTTATTCTCTTTCAAACTTGAGAGAACACTAAATGGCCTACTTCACTTCTTTTCAACCCGAAGCCCTACATCACATGAGGAATCTGAATAGATCGAATACCTTGTTAGAGCAATGGGCCAGTCTAAATTATCGTCATTGGGATTCATAGTAGAAGTGTTTGATGGTGAAGGACATGAATTATGTAGGGACCATTTCTTTGTGTCTGACATGTAATGATGGGGACATGAATTTAATGATGGTAGCCTTGACCTAGGTACCATTGATGAGCACTGTGGTGGCAGTCAATTGTGACAACCAAAATTTAGCATGTGTACGACATGCACATAATAAAGCTCCTCGAATAGAAGGCACATGAAGAAGGTGTTGTCTTAAATACTTGGGTATGTCGCACTTAACAAGGCACACCGAACCCTATGATCTTCAAAGAAAGGGTTTGTTGGTGGGGTGATGGAGTGGACATGACCAAAACAAAGTGGGATCGTTCCTACTAGAATTCCAATTTGATACTTTGAATATCAAGGGAAAATCATCGAGTTCATTCCCTCACTGATGCATACATGAGTTTGAACAAAAAGCACAAATTAGGAAAAAGGGTTTCAAGCTATGACACTAAAAACATCTTGCATTTTTTGTAATTTTAGTAAATAATAAGTTGTTTAAGAAATAAAATAAAATTGGTTATAATTAGATAAATGAGCTTAAATCAGGATAAAGGGAGATGGTTTTTAAAGAAAAAAGGTCACTAATGTGGGGAAGTTCCACATCACCTGCCTCAATTCTTGATATGCAACTTATATATTGGGCATTGCTTAATGTCAATTGTTTTAAGATGAAATTTGATTTGAAATCAGAGCCTATAGTTCATTTTGGTATATCATCTATTTTGATAGGCTCGCCTCGTATGGTAGACAGTGGAGGGCTTATATATCTGTTGCATAACTTCACTTAATGTCAATTGGTTTTATGATGAAATCTGACATAGTATAGTGTCTGTAATTCATCTTGATAATTTTCTATTCTGCTATATTCACTAAGTGGTGTACTCTTTATTGCCTAAGAGATGATGAAAGATAATAAAACTTTATATTCCTTTGGACAAGGAAGGATCTTAGTTCGTTTCGATCATGAGAGAGTGGTAAACGACATCCCTTGCTCAAAAGGGTTGTAAAATTGATTGATCCTGAAGCAGTGTATGACAATAGCAATTTAGTGAAGGGGATGTTTCTTGAGTTAAGAGCTCTAATATGTCAGGATGAAAGAAAAAAGATAAAGCAATGTATGATAAGAAAGGTTGTTGTGGTTTACAAGAATCTATGATCAGTGGCGAACACAAAGCTAATTGAGGTTCATAGTTGTACCCTCTCATATTTGTGAACTTAAAATTAAATATATTAAATCTTTGCTTTTTGCACCCCTAAATTTATATTTTTGCACCCTTAAATTATTTATATATTGACCCCCAACTAAGTGTTAAACCCATGGATTGTAGTGAAAGTGTGCAAATATATTGTTGCCCCCATTGGTTCAATGTCTTTGATCTGCCATTTGTCTATGATAGAGTTGAAATTACATGGTTAGAATGTTGTACATGGAATATTAGATTGTTATATGGAGCACGGAGAATGAGTTTTTATTTTTATGGCTTTAGAAAATGTTAGGATTCTTCTGCATAAGTCTTTTTCTTTAAACATTTGTTGGTACGTTGGTATCAAGATTGAGATATTATATTCTTACTTTATATTTTTTTTAAACCGCAATATGCTATGTGTGGTTGCATCATCTATGTGGTATCCTTTGCCAACACAATTGGATGATCTTCATGACTTCCACTCATGAATATTACGATTAATTACTGGATGAACTTTAAATTATTTTTTCTTTGTCGTAAGCCTTATTAACTGATCCTAGTTTCCCTTGAAGCTTACGTATTTGACTTCTTTTCTGGGAGTTTCAATAATCTTGTATTTTCTTGTTATATTGTTTCTGAAGCTTTTGATGTTTTATTTCAGGCTAGGCGTCTTCCTTATGTAGCTATGGCCAGTCAAACTCATGGAGGAAGCTTCTCTAAAGGCTCATGGATTGGGGAAATGAAGCAGGCTTCTGATAAAACTGTTATAATTAGTGAAATTTTGGACCCTAGGACAAAAAATCTTCTCTCTATGTCAAGGATCAGTGATTATGTTTTATCAAATGAACTTGTGAGCATGGCTTTGGCCATGGTTGCAGAAGATCGGCAGATAAATGATGTATTGGAGGAGCTCTTTGCGGAGGAGGTACATTCTTTTGATAAAGTTAAGGGACAGATTATATTACATGTTTTGCATACATTATCTCAAAAGTATTGAAAGTCCTGCCAAGTTTGCTTTTTGGTTACGTTATGTAGTTTCTATGTTATAGCAAATTGATAAATTCACATCCCTTGGAGTTAACCTGAATATCTGTGGGACATGCTTCATAATTTAATGAGTTTTCTTTTCTGGAATTCTGTTAGGGAAATGAGATGCATATAAGGCCTGCAGATCTATACCTTTGTGAAGGTGAAGAATTGAGTTTCTATGAAATAATGTTACGAGCTAGGCAGAGAAGAGAGATTGTGATTGGGTACCGTTTAGATAATGCAGAGAGGGCAGTGATTAACCCCCCAGCCAAAACTGACAGAAGGAAGTGGTCATTGAAGGATGTTTTTGTGGTGATTACTGAAAAGGAATGAGGCAAAGGATATTGATGCAGGTGGTTTTGGAGTTATCAACTCCAATCTTATACTTAAAAAATTGTAAGCATTGGTTAATCAAATCACCTCTTTTTGATTTCTTACTTTGTAAGTTCACTTGGTGTAAAACTAGAGTTAATTAAAGGAAGTGAAAAAAATTAAAATGAATTACTTTCTGGAAAATTAGAGACTAAAATTGGGATTTTGATATTTAGGGTCTAAACTGACTTTCATTTCTCTTTTTATAATAACTGAATGGATGGATTGCCATTAAAGCAATGCAAGCTGGGCTATGTAATGAAGCATCCCATTTATGGTAACTGAATCTCTTGAATTCTCTCATACTTAATTTCAAATCACCATGTCCAAATTTTTGCATTTATTATATTAGAGACAAACAAAAACACTTTAAAATTGGACAATTTATTAAATAGACAATTGGGTTTGAAATATATGTTTATAAATAGACAGATGTTGATTCTTTGATGGTTGATGTTTATAAATTAAATTTAAAAAGTTGTACTTTTTTTCTATGTTAAAGTTATTTCACATTAGAAAACTGAGTTAGTATATATAAGACAATATATAGAATCAATCTATCTTAACATCTTAAATCCCTAATATAGTAATATTCTTTATCATTTATAAAATTTAAATGTTGGAAAATAACTCCATCCAATTCATTTGTGACGGCTTGGTTAGAACTGGATTTAAAAAGAAAATATTACAAAAAAATCACCCAGCAATTATGATTATAGACATTTTCTCTTATTATTTCTATACTCTCTTTTTTTCTTAGCGTGAAAAGTTTAAATGGTTCATGTCATAAATATTTCGATCACATAATCTGAAATTAATTTTAAATTATATGTAATTCAAATTTTAAAAATGTATTTTAATTATAGAATCTACAAATCTAAAAATATATTTAAATATATAGTCAAATTGTGTAATCTATAAATATATTCTAAATTATATAATTAAAAATCTATAATATATTTTTAATCCAGAAATACATTTGAATTACACAATTTAAAGAATACTATGTTTCCAAATTAAAAATGTATTTTAAAGAATACTATGTTTCTAAATTTAATAATCCAAAAGTTTAAAACATCGACATTTTAGACTTTTTCAATATGAAAACATGATTTAAGCAAAACTAAACCCAACCCACTATGTAAACACAATGTTATAATATATTTTGATAAAAAAAATTAATTCATTTATAACAGTGAAGATATAAATACTTACTAAATATAGTTACTTATATATTACTTAGATAATATACCTAAAAATGACTATGCACTAACACAGCAAAAATTATTTGATATCCTTATTCAAATATAAATTCATGTATAATAGTTTTTTTTGTCAATTTTTATAATAATTATACTTTTAATTGGATGAAAGGACCATATAAAAATATTTTACCTTATTGTGAAAACCAACGTTCTTAAAATCAGAGCCATTATTAAACTAGTAAAATACAGATTCAATGGTTCAACTAATATTAATAAAAATATTATGATAATTAAGTTATACATGAAGTAATATTAAAAAAAGTACTCGTTTATTTTATTTTTCTATTTAATAAATTATTTTATATAATAACAAGTTGAAATGTCAAATTTTATGATTAACATGAATTTTATAAAAGAAATGGAATAGAAATATTTTTCTTTTAAATTTTTTATTAATAATTAAATTGATCTAAACTCTAAGATTAAAATGGTGATTTTACAAAATATTAACCATTTTTCAAATTTCAAATCAAGAAATCATGTTTTAGATGACAAAAGATTTTAAGACTTTCTAAAGATTTTTCAAAATTGTAATTTTTGAAAGCTTTATGTAATTCTTAAGAAATTATTTAATTATCATAAAAATTAAAGATAAACTTAAACAAAAAATGTGTGTTAAGAATATAAAATATAAGGGGGAGGAGCTGTTAAAATATAAAAAGTAAAAAGATATTATCACTAAATAATAGAATCATAAATAAATAAAAAAAGAAAAGAGAAAAGAAAACGTAATAGATTTTTTGGTTATAGAAAAAAATCAAAAGTTAAACGGCAATCCAAATCCCTCCCATTAGTGTTAAGAAAAACAAAACCTTGAACAGCAGACACAGAGAGAAAGGGACAGAAGCGAAGGAAAAACCCTACCCTAACCCATAACCCATATTTATGTTATTAGGTTCTTCCTCCATTGATTGATCCGTAACTCAAAACCTGCCCTTGCCGAGACCCATCCTTCCACACCCCACAACTCCACTCTTTAGAACAACACCATGGATGATCTCGAGAAAGGGATTCTTATTATGTTTGATGAATCTGGTGCCCTTGACGATGACTTGAAGAAACAAGCCAAACTTTACTGTAACTCTATTAAGGAGAAGCCATCAATTTGTAGACTTTGCATTGAAAAATTATGCTTTTCTAATCTTGTTCAAGTCCAGTTTTGGTGCCTACAGACCTTACATGAAGTCATTCGAACCCGGTACTTGACAATGACCCCAGATGAAAGGCACATGATCAGGGGCTCCGTCTTTTCAATTGTGTGCCTCGAAGGCAAGAACCTCACAAGGGTTTTGGAAGGCCCTGCCTTTATAAAGAACAAACTTGCACAGGTTTTGATAACTTTGATTTACTTCGATTACCCTTTGGTTTGGTCCTCCGTCTTTGTTGATTTTTTTCCACACTTGAACAAGGGAAACGTGGTCATAGACATGTTCTGTCGAGTTTTGAATGCCCTGGATGATGAATTGATTAGTTTGGACTACCCTAGAACCCAGGAGGAGTTGACTGTTGCGAGCCGGATTAAAGATGCAATGAGACAGCAGTGTGTCTCTCAGATAGTCAGGGCTTGGTATGACATTGTTTCCATGTACCGGAATTCTGATCAAGAACTATGCACTAGTGTGTTAGACTCCATGAGGAGATATATTTCTTGGATAGACATTGGGTTGATAGTCAATGATGCTTTTATCCCTTTGTTGTTTGATTTGATTTTGGTTGGTTCTCTGTCTGATCAGCTTCGCGGTGCTGCAGTCAGATGCTTGTCGGCAGTTGTTTCTAAGCGAATGGAGCCCCAATCCAAACTGTCGTTGTTGCAAAGCCTTCATATTAGTCGTGTAGTTAGGTTAGTGACCGAGAATGATGATGCCGAGCTGGTCTCTGATGTAGCTGCATTGCTTACTGGGTATGCTGTAGAGGCCTTGGATTGCTTCAAACGCATAAATTCTGAGGATGCTAAAGGAATCTCTATGGAGCTTTTGAGTGAAGTTTTACCCTCCATTTTCTATGTAATGAAGAATTTTGAGGTAGATTCTACATTCAACATTATTCAATTTCTTTCAGGTTATGTTTCCATTTTGAAGAGCTTTTCTCCTTTGCGGGAGAAACAGCTACTTCATCTTGGGCAGATATTGGAAGTTATCCTTGTGCTAATCCGTTATAACCAAGCATACCGTGCTAATCTTGATGTGATGGACAAAATTGGTAAAGAGGAGGAGGATAGGATGGTAGAGTTCAGAAAGGATTTGTTTGTTCTTCTTCGCACTGTGGGTCGTGTAGCACCTGATGTAACTCAGATGTTTATTAGAAATTCGTTGGCAAGTGCTGTTTCTAGATCTTCAAATAGCAATGTGGAGGAGGTGGAAGGTGCACTTTCTCTTTTATATGCACTTGGAGAATCCATAAGTGAGGAAGCCATGAAAACTGGGAGTGGATTGTTGAGTGAGCTGGTGCTTATGCTTCTATCTACAAAGTTTCCTTGTCACTCTAATAGGCTTGTTGCCCTTGTTTACTTGGAGACAGTGACAAGATATGTTAAGTTTATTCAGGATAATACTCAATATATTCCAATGGTTCTGGCTGCCTTTCTTGATGAAAGAGGCATACATCATTCAAACATCAATGTAAGTCGTAGAGCCAGTTATTTGTTTATGAGGGTTGTAAAATTGCTGAAGATGAAGTTGGTGCCTTTTATAGAGACTATTTTGCAGGTAGCAATTATATAATCCATCCCTATTTCATGTTTTTCTGTTTTTTTAAATGTACTCACTCAGCATTATAATATATAAACAAAATTATATATAAACTATTCCTAACTTGCACTTTTTGTCTGGCCTTGATGTGCATGGGTGGATTGTGTGATTGGTTACTTCCACCGCCTGTCTTCTCGATTCTTTAAAATGTTCTGTTAAATTCAGAGCCTGCAAGACACTGTTGCCCAATTCACTATTATGAATTATACGGCAGAAGAGCTTTCAGGGTCGGAAGATGGTAGCCACATTTTTGAGGTATTCTCCCAATGTTTCAGGATTATGGACATTTCTGTGAATTTTTTTGTTATTTTTCTTCTCTTATATGCATTGAGGTCCTTTGACAGGCAATTGGTTTATTGATTGGAACAGAAGATGTCCAGCCTGAAAAGCAATCTGATTATCTTTCTTCTTTGCTCAGTCCTCTTTGTCAGCAGGTTGTTTTTTACTTAAAATGCAAGAGACTTTCTAATCCAAAAAAAATAACAAAAGATCGCAAGATACTTCATAAAGTTATTTGTACCCTTGTTTCCAGAAGCATTTCTTCTTTTGAGATTATTGTGGTTGGTATTTGGTGCATATAATTTCCTATCCTCGGTTAATACAGGTTGAGGCATTGCTTATAAATGCCAAGTTATTGAATGTTGAGGAGGCTAATGCCAAAATTGCTGTAATCCAGCAAATTATCATGGCAATTAATTCTCTCAGTAAGGTGCTTTTTCTAATTTAGACTTCTACTTTCCCCAACTTTTATATATTATAGAAGTCTCAAAACTCAATAAATTAGTGATAAAAAGATTTACATTTTGTTTGTTTGTCTTTATTTGAAGTTTACAGGGTAGTAGTGGAAAATACATCAACTGTTTTGTTTTCCCTCCATTCATACTATTTTTTACATGATATAGGGCTTTAGTGAGCGTCTTGTAACTGCTAGTCGCCCAGCAATTGGCCTCATGTTTAAGCAGGTTCGTATTTTCAAAATTGTTGGTTTAAGTTCTCTGGAGTTGTATATGGTTTATCAGATGTATAGTTTTTCTCTGTTTTTTTGTTTTAAGCTTTAGAAAATAGTCTCATTACAATCTTCGCCAATTTAGAAAGAATAATATATTTCTTCTACATATCAATTTAAGAGGCCATTGGACCATAAATACGTGAGCCTGCTGGTTATTTTAGGAAATATAGAGAGATAATTCTAAGAAAACAAATCCCTGTAATTATTGGATTGTTTTTAAATACATAATCCTAATATTAATAGCAAGATTCACATGTAATAAAGAAAAAAATTATAGCAAGGATAAAATAAAAAAAACTTCCTAAAAGTGAGCATCACGGTTTTGACAAATCTTATAGATGAAAATGATGGAAATTTTGCTATATAATGTATAGAATCCATCTTTTCATAATGCTTTGTGTGATTGATAATTTTTCAAGTCTGTGTCTATTTTTATTAAACTTGTGTTTGGTTTCTTAATCTTTTTGTTTTGCTAAATCTTGTAATTTTGTCTTCTATGTAGACACTGGATGTACTTCTTCGAGTTCTTGTTACATTTCCAAAAGTAGAGCCTCTGCGAAACAAGGTATGAATTAGATTTAGTGATTAAAAAACTGTTTGCTTAAAATAGATCTGTAAATTTTTATGTAATATCCATATATGGTATGTAGGTCACTTCTTTTATACATCGTATGGTGGATACACTAGGAGCATCTGTCTTTCCTTACCTTCCAAAGGCATTGGAGCAGTTACTTGAAGAAATTGAAGTGCGTATTATCTCTAATTTCTTTAACTTAAATCTTTTTAAATTTCTATATATAAATGCATTTCCTTGCATTTTGTTGTTGGTGTGTTGAAGATTTCTTGCATTGGAATGTGATGACATTGAGAATAATATTCCTCACATGTTATCTTCCCATGATTGGAACATTTTGATATATGATCTCATTAGGATCGATATGCATATGAATATGATAATTAAACCTGGTATTCTAGTATGTTGCACGGATATTGCTGTAACCTCGCTGCTACTTTATTCCATCTTGAATTCTTTCTGGTATTTGAGAATATTCCTTTCCTCTAACTGCAGGGTGTCTGACTGTCTGTCATATTTTGTCATCTTTGGTAGATTTTTGGTTTAATTATTCATTTGGTCCAATATAGTTGCAAAAAAATTTCCCCTTTTAGTTCTATAAAAAACCCTTAGTTTAAATACCTTTTAATCCTACATAATTCATTTTAATCCCTTTTAGTGCCAACATAAATTCAAAATGGTACGAGTAGGGACTACAGGGGTATGGGCTCTTTAAAGGATGGGAAAAGATTGTATGTTATGATATAAAAACATAGTAGCATTGTCCCTTAATGAACCAAAAATGGAAAATGTCCTATTTATGAATAATTTCAAGAAGGGAATGAGTTTGATACTATTTTTATTTGTAGACAATGGGAAATGATTTAAGGTTGCAATGATTTATAACTTTTATTTAATAATGTCCTGGAAATATGTTCTTTATTTGGATTTGAGAATTTGCAATTATATATTTATTATGTTTTGTGAACTTCTATACTTATCTAGGGATGTATTTTACAGGTGTCGTGTCCTATATATGTACTTATTTAGAATAATCATAACTTCATATGGATAGTATCTTATTTGTGCATCATACATTGACTTTGATCCTATTTGAAATGTTAGAATATGTGAAATGTCCAAAATACCTTATAATATCTAGATTATCTTAAATTATACTTCAGATTAGATTCCCTTTTTGCCATTATTGTTTAGGATTGGTTTGTTACTTTATTTTCTTGATTATAACTTTTATCTATAAAACTTAGTGCTTTAGGTTTTATGAACATATAATCAAATCAATATCAAATTCAGATTGTTCATTCCCTTATTTCCTCTTCCTTCTATGCTTAAAACCTTGTAATTTCAATATAGTAACAGTACCATCTCTAGAGCTGTGCTGTTATCAGTCCACTGTAGAAATCTTCCAATGCTGGAATTCTACTTTGTTTTCATGGTTGTTCTTTCAATTTAGTTGTCTTTGTTCATTGCAACCATTTTCATAATCACCACTATAATGTCCTCCATCAAGTCGTACTAGCATTGTTTCCATTGTTAAAGCTGTACTTTGTAGTACTTGACCATTGTTTCCAACCATTTTCTTAACTGCTTTTGTCCACTGCTGTGACGTCTTCAACATGCATTTTACTGGCACGTTTAAATATATTCTGGCTGAGTTTCTCTTCAAATTTTGATCTCTGCCATACAGATTTACTGGCATGTCTAAATATACATCTTTGTAGTCTTCCTAGGGAATCCTGATGAAACAACCTTTAAAAAATAGTCCTGGCTCATGCAGATTAACTTGAAGTTTTGGCTGGTCCTGGGGCAGTCCCTAAGAACCATCTTTGTACTAGCATTCTATAGTCTCATTGTATGATTTAGTATATTTTGCCAAAGGGTTTTTTGTATCAAACTTAAGGTTGACTGTTAGAATATATGGAAATATCCAAAATATCTATTCATACGAAATTATCAATATTTGAGTAATGTAATTTCTGTCTTCTCCCTCTATAGCAAAAACCCCAAAATTCAATACATGTTTGCACCTGAAGTTGGTTGTTTCATTTGGTTTGGTTGAAAGATAAAACTGTGTAATATGTTGTTTACGTTTTATTGCAGCCAAAGCAAATGGTTTGTTTTCTTTTGTTACTCAATCAACTTATCTGCAAGTTCAATACTTTGGTGCGTGACATTTTGGAGCAAATATTTCCAGCTGTTGCTGAGCGGATATTCAGTGTTATTCCTAGAAATGGGTTACCTTCTACTGGTCCTGATGCAATCACTGAGGTATGAAAATGTTGGTGCAGTTTTCTAATAAATAACTGGGATATATTTTTCCTTCTCTTCTGGTACTTGTTTTAAGTTACCTTTTTTATATGATTTCTCTTTATGATTTGATTGTTTTGTTCTTCAAATTTTAAGAAGTTTGAGCTTGTGCTATGTGATAATAATTATGCTTTGGTTTTTGTTCTTTTGTCAAATGTTCACTTCTCTATGTTTTTTTTTACTTTCTACAAGTTTTGGAGCTACAATATGACTATCTGACGAACCTTAGGTTAAGGAATTTTTTAGAACTTGGACTTAGTGTCCAACAATCCTTCAAAATTGACCTATAAGGTAAGATTTGCCCTAGTTTTAGGAGTTCTATGATTTATAATTATAGAAAGGAGCAGATCTTCTATAATCAAGAATATTTAGACTGTGTATGTATTATTAGGAACGTTTTATTTATTCCTGCATTATAACTTTATTATTAGAGGATATTTATTAGAGAATATTAAATCTCCTTTATTGTGTTGATTTCATTTTCTCAATATAAATAAAACATCCTTGTTATCATAGAAATGTAGGGTTTCAAACTCAATGTCTGTCTTTCCTATACCTATTTAAGTCATGTGTCTTGCTTTGGAACTAAATACCACCCTTGAGGATTCAATTAAGGCAGCTAGTGATCACAACTAAGGGTGAGCTTAAGGGTCCGCAATTAGAGCAACTTTCCAATAGAAACAATGACACTACTTATCTATTCTGGTACTTAGTCGCTGTGCTGTGTCATATATGGCTGTGCTGTGTCATATTCATATGAAGTGAATTTTTTTCTTAGTTCATTACTTAATTGTTTCAAATGTGAAATCCATTGTAGAAAAGCATCTTTAGTGTTACCATCTAGCATATTCTCTGCTTATAAACCCTCTCAAATATACGTAAATGATTATAAGATTATCATTATTGTGTTCCTTTTTCAGGAAGTTCGTGAATTGCAAGAACTTCAGCGAACATTGTATACATTTCTTCATGTGATTACTACCCATGACCTGTCTCCTGTATTTCTTGTCCCAAAATGTAAAGCATACCTGGATCCAGTGATGCAGTTGCTTTTGTTCTCTTCTTGTAATCATAAGGATATCCTTGTAAGAAAAGTATGTGTAGTTTTTTCTATTTATTCAACTTAGTCATTATTTTTCCTGGATCAGTTTTTTTGACAAAACATACATTCTAAATCATACTTCTTTTTTTTGCAATTTAGGCATGTGTACAGATTTTTATTAGATTAATTAAAGATTGGTGTGCCCAGCCTTACGAGGAAAAGGTATATTCTACTCACTTCTAGTTATCTCATTTTTTGATATTTTTTTCCTAAATGTCTAATGGTCTACAGGTTCCTGGTTTCCGAAGTTTTGTGATTGAAGCATTTGCTACAAACTGCTGTTTCTACAGTGTGCTGGACAGATCTTTTGAGTTTCATGATGCAAATACTGTAAGATACATGGATTATTGTTTTATATTCTTTTAGCCACTTTGTTTCTTTCAAGTGGTATGATACTACTATTGAAAATCATTGCGTATATGTCTGGTCCTCACTTTGGCTACATGTTATACGATTGTTTATATTGCATAACAGAAGAGTTTGTGGTCTCATTTTTTGTCCCTTGAAGAAAACTATTTGCTTGTTTGTTTCTCTAATAAAATGGATGTTATTTGAGGAAGTTCAAGAAAAAAGCTCCCAAGCAGAATTTAAAAATTTATTTGACATGTACAACAAAAACAATGATGCGGGTACAAGTGAACACTCTAAATAATGGTTGTATTTGAAGTAATAACAGGAGGATCATGAATATAAGGGGGCTCAAGTTACATAATTATAGAATTGAAATATTTTCAACTAGAGAGTATGCCTCTTGATTTTAGAATCTGGAAATGTCTAAATGTGATAATCTAAAGAATTATTTTTATGGTTTGTAACTGGAGTTTATTATATAGATGTCTAGATTATTTTTTATGGATGGATTGTATCCATGAAAAAATTGTTAATGGATAGATTGAAATGGATTTTTTTATAAATTAGGTCAGGATGAATAAGATTTTTTAATTAAATTTTTGATGGATCAAAATGGATTAATGATTTTTTTATATTATCCATTATAATTTGGAATAAAATTTATCTAATCCGTTGTCCTTAGTCTTATGGTTGTTTATTTGTTTAAAAATGATTGTATATTCAAGGGTGTCTCCTGACCTGATCTTAGATTTGCTATGAACTAAGTGCATGTTTGAAACTGTTGTTCTAGATCAAAAGCTCTGATTAGATAGTAAGAAAAAATAAGCTAATATTTTTGCAAAATAAGTTGAACCAAACACAGATTCTTTGGCTTGTCTAATGAGTTCCCTGTGTTTGGTTTGTTTGAAGGAAATTTCTTTAGCTGAAAAAGAAAAAAGAGGGAAAAATTGTGTGATGGCATGAACAATTATCAGGGTGTAATTGAAAGATACTAGTATATGGTTTTTGGTGTTTGTTATTTTGGAAAATATATTTAAAATATTTGTATATTTAATTAAGTTATACCTAAGAAAGCTAAATTTCTTATCCTTGTGTTTTGACGGTTTATGCCAATTTTTAGTACTCATTCTTCTTCCTTCTATTTTCAATTTTCGGTACAGTTTGTTTTGTTTGGAGAAATTGTGCTGGCACAGAAGGTAATGTATGAGAAATTTGGGGATGATTTTCTCGTTCATTTTGTATCAAAAGGATTATCCTCTGCACAGTGCCCACAAGATCTGGCAGAGCAATATCGTCAAAAGTTGCAGGTAAAAAAAGTTTATGGCGATGAAATGTTTAGAGTATCGTCCTTCTGAAACAATGCAATTCTTTTTTCCCAATATAACATCCTGGAACTTCTTATCTGCCATGGTTATGTTGTGAGTAATTTGATGAAAAGATTAGTTATGGTCCGTAATGTCTCTTGCAAAGTAAAATATGAATAGTAGTAGTAGTGCGTGTTTTTTATAGGTGAATCAGGCGATGAATATGTGTTGTGGTGGGCTAAATACAACGATATTTTTGTGCAGAGTGGAGATTTAAAGGCACTAAAATCTTTCTACCAGTCAGTAGTGGAAAATTTGAGACTACAGCAGAATGGAAGCCTTGTATTCAGATAGCATACACTTGTATTGGAAAAATTAGCGAGGCCTCTTCCTATATATATAAATATGGCTTTGTTTTTTGGCCGTCTCCTAGTTTGGGGTTTGATTTCTTTCTACAGAAGGTAGTTACGATTTGTTTTTGATGAAATCAAGTTTGATTTAATTTTTGAATGACCAGTAAATGTTGGCCCTCAATAGTGAGGTGATGAAACGGTGGGGCACTCTGCAGAGTTGTGTATATAGCTTTGACGTCTTCCTCATGCAACCTCACCACCCAGCTCTTTATTCTTTTTGTCCCACATTTGTAAATTTTTCCTATTCTCTTAACATTAACACTCCACCTCCACCCATCGGTTTCAAGCTTGTCAATATGAGGTTCAAATTTTGGTTTTCCTATTCTGTTTACTCCCTAATTACAATCACATTTCTGCCCATATATATTTAAAAACTACATTTGTCGCATAAATATTTTTATTTGAATAGATTGAGAAGATTGTTATTATTCGTAAGTATGTATGATTTAATTTATAGTGTTTTTTTGTCTATAAATAACTTCAACCTCTCAATTGCAACACGGAGAAAGGAGGGGAGAAGGAATATCAGAGAAATTAAAAAATGATTTATTTAATAAAATTCATTTGAGGGAATGAATATATATGACAGTAGATACAAGTTCATAATTACAATCACATTCACAGTAAAGTTGTTTCCGTGAATTAGTGATCTAAGCTAGATATGAGAAAAGTGAGGTTTTTGGTTTTGGTTTTTAGGTGGAGACACTATTAGGAATCCCTCTGCATGTAACGCCGGGTGGAGAAGTAGGTGCAAGTAACTCGTAAGGTAAAACCCCTGGGCCACACCGGTTCCCGAGTGTTGGATCAGAGTTCCTTCGCTCAATCTCCTTTTCTATCCCTCTCATTTCTCCCGAGAATCTGTAGAATGCCTCGATCATCTCTGCATCACCTGACCATATCGATGACTGATGCCGCTCCCCCAAATACTCCTCGTCAGGTGAGTGTGTAGAGAGTGTGTCAACTATGGCCATATACTTTGTAGCTTGTAACAAGCTGGGCAGCGCATTTAGGAAATACTTTTCTGGATCTGCCATGAAATTCGCTTTTTTTTCACTCTTTTTTTCCTCTTCGTCTTCTGGGATTAATCTTCTCATCAGCGGAGGACGATTCGGCACATAACCTCCGTAAGGGTACTGCCCAAAATTAATAGCTGCATGCTGTGCGGACACCGTCCAAATCAAGGTGGTAAGTATAGACACAAGATCCTCACTGCTATTCAAGGTCGGCCACCACCTTTGATGCCTTAGATCAGCATGCCCCACATTGATTGCCTCAGAGTACCATGCTTGTAGCTCCCTGTCGTTGCAAATCTGGCTTGGATGGCCGTAGTAGTGCTTCACATAGGCGCCAACCCAGTTCTCAATTGCAGACCACACCATAAGCCCATCCGCAGCGTACGGGTAGTCTTCTATTACCAGCTTTACACCATTTGGTTGTGTTGCGTCAGGTACCGCCATTCCCCTGCAGGGATGAATCATGCAATCAGATTCATTTATAAGATTCGTTCAACTCAGAAAATGTGTGTTCTTTCATAACATGAAAGTTTTTATAAAATAAAAAATTAACCTGCGTATGAGATCTGCGGGAAGGCCCTCCATGTCAAAGCGCCACAAGTTCTTGTATGCAGCAGAACTGATCTCCGCGCAGTAGCGCCCAGGTGTAAAACTAGACTCGATGATTCCATCAGCATTGATCAGTTTCTGGCGAGCTAAAGCATTGATATCCAGTGTGTACCTCATGTGTGGATCCAACAGCTTAAAAACAGGATGCATTGCACTTAATTGTCTATGAGCAGACAGTATAAATGGTTCCGTGCAGGCATGTGTGCGTAACCTGTATACAGTTTACCAAACAATTATTTTTAACCAACAAGATGTAATCAAATTGTAGTTAAATAAAATATATGAAGCACTTCCGGATTCGCTTACCAATGGTTAACAAGTTGGTGCACACCAGCATCATTGGCACAAACATGAGCTTTGGCAAGCTGCCACTTCCAATATGTAGTTGCATCCACAGGAGGGGTAACTATGCGTTTCGATCCCGAACTTGGTCCGAGGCTAAGTTCTATAGCAATTGGTTTCAGAGTGCCAAGCGGTGTCAAGAAAAATATGGTGCGGGTAGCATAGGATTTTCTACCTTCAAGGGCATTGATCCCGTCAACAAATGGAACATAGACATCGTGATAATCTATCATAAACAGCTTATTTGCCTCTATTGCCTGACAAATTCGAAGTAAAAAATTTAGTGTTAGGGTCCCAATTGTTTTAAGATAACTCATGGAATTTGGCGACAAAACATTGTTAGTTATTTTATCGAGGACTTTGAGGAGTACCTCTTGCACGGTCACGCCATTAAGTTGTCCCAAAATATGCTCTTCTTTCAGTGCAGACTCTTGGTGGCCATAAATTTCCGGGTCAAGTTTGCTGACAGGTGGGAAAACTTGAAGCCGCTCAATGTTAATAGGGTTGACTCCTGCTATTGCTTGCCTGGCGAATTCGTCATCTCGAAGCCAGGCAAACTTGTCCTCTGTATCATAAACACATCAGATCATTAGTTTAATCACCTTGGTTACATTAACAATTATATATTAGTCCACATCCTAAACAATATAATCAACGATAGCATGAATGAAACAATCTTAGACAGAATTAAACAGATTATAATGGGTAGGCATATATCTCTTATCTAACCAATGAAATCTAAAATTGAAATATTTCAGCAAAGAGGTAAAAAAGGGAGCTTTAGTTATGAAGGAAAACGCAATGGACACTCACTGGAAATAATTTTGGGAGTGTCATACTTGAGAAGTCCCTGGGTGCATTGCTGTATCTTTGTGACCACTTGTGAGAATGGGATTTTCTTTATAATGTCATCTTGCAAGGACTGGCCATCATTGTAAAGGTCGTCAAAGTCTGAAAATCTGTTGAAGTCATGGTTATTAGCAGAAAGACTAGCCTTAAGGCCAGGGATCAAGTTATGCAGCACTGCCTTGAGCCTCTTGATTACGAATGTGTTCAGTTTAGACTCGTCGAATTGCTCGTCTCTTGGTACGTACATAGGCTGTGGCAACTCCACACGACTCTCTGCATGCATATCTGTAACACGCAATTTACAGTGTTATGCCAACGTACGTAAAAGTTAAAACACAACACAATGAAAAGTATATATTTTATGTAGAATTAGAAAAGAAATAGTGATTGAGTTGTTGATGTTACCTGTATCAGTGGGGGCGCGACCAGTACGACAGCGTCTTGGGTATGGATGGTTTTGGGTTCCACCAAGAATGGGTCTGGTAAGCTCAATTCCTGCATCTGGATTACCCAAATCGTTGTATGTGTCGAAATCATATATTCTATCAGACAATTTTCTAACTCCTTTCCCATCACCTCTAAGACTTATCAACTCCTTCTCCCTCAATACTCTAAGCCCACCAGGTGTGTCACAAGGTAAATATGCCTGACCAAATAAATTAGATTAATTAACAGAATAAAATATCAAACAACTTGTACGCAATAAATTACGAGTTCTATCTTTCTGTGAGTGAGTGGGTGTATTAAATTGGGTAGCGTCCATGTTGTCGGTAGTTGAGCTTAAATTAACCCAGCATTGGTCAATAAGAATTCTGAAAACTCATTCTACGGGTATAATAATCTATGGCTGCTTGTTTACGATTTGCAACTTGTGATTATTGAGGAAGACTTTTTCTTTGATGTAAAATAATACCAAAGCAGCTGAGTCTACAATTGAAAGTTGAAAATTTTGGATAATAATAAAAGGAATGCACGTTCAACTGGTTACCATTAAAGAAATATAACTAGCAATTTAAAATTAAAAATGCTTTGACCTTTCCAAGTTGGTTACCTTGTTAGAAAAGAATATTCTCTCTCCTTGTACCCATGAGTTGCAGGGAAAATGAACTGCTCCACTCACAAACCCTTCGATCACTATACTTTCCAAGAAGAACTCTCTTTGGTGTTTGTTTGTCACAGCAATAGCTCCAGGGACTCCAAAATTCGAGTCCACAATGAATTCGGTTGTATAATTAACTCTCTCTGCTTTCACACTGGATTTCTTGGACCAGTCCTTTAGGGCTGCTTTGTTGCTCTTCTTTGGCGATTTCGTTTCTAAGAAGCACAAATTCAATGATTGCCAAGCAGTTAAATGGGAGAAAAAGAATATTTGATCGAAGAAAGGAGTTTTCTAAGAAGTGCTATAGTTTTATATACTAGTTCCTATGATCGTGTTTTATGCAGAGAGAGGTGGGAAGTAATTGTGATAGGCTTACTTGGATCAATGTCGTTGCTGATAAGCTCCAGAACAACATTTCTTGTTCCTATTCTATCACTGATGGCGTCCAAATGCTTCAGCATGGTTTCTCTGAAATCCTCTCTGATCTTGTTCCTCACTGTTACCACAGCTCTGACCTTGAATTGCACTGCCTTCTCTGCATGCACTCTAAGGGTGGTCTTCATAAAATTCTGACTGATAGCTGCCACAGGAAACCTTGCTGTTTTTCTGAACCTCGTACCCCTTCTTGTGTTCTGGAAAGGAAGCAACATAGGATTACTGTGAAGAAGCAAATTGGAAGAAGCAAACGAGGTCAAACCCGTGAGCTGGTTTGCAAGAGCCACGGGCATGTTTGCTGCTTCTTTTTCACAACGGAAGAAGAGTTGAGTTCAGTTTGTTTTTATGTTTAGGGCAGAAAGAAGAAGAAGAAAGAAGAAAGAAGAAAGAAGAAAGAAGAAATAGTTTAGTATGAGGGTGAGTTCTTCCCTCCATATTTATTTTCTTTCTGAACCTTATATTTTCTCCCAGAAAGGGCTACCAAGTCAAAACCATTTTCTTAGGTATAATAAAAACTCCGCGTGGATGAGAAACAAAACTATTTTTATATTATATTTATATTTAATTTAATTATAACCCAAGTACTATTCTCTTGTCCCTCAATACGTTTCATATTAATTATATCCGATGCAAATATGTAAGGAGTGTGAATTCAATCCTCCTCACAAACTTAATATTAGATACCTTTCTTCTCTTTTCTTTTTTATGATTTTATTCCAGAATCCCTTTTTATAATTTTAAATAAATCAACCCATCATCTATTTTTATACAATAACACTTCATTTGTACACACCGTCAACTTAAAACTTTTCACATTATCGATTAATTATGTATAAAACGACTTTTAAAATATTACTATAAAATTCACATAATACATTGCGAAGTACAAAAAGGTTTTCGAAAACAAGCTACAGCATTAACATTTTTATTGACTTCTGTAATCAAACTTTTGTTATAAAAGCAATGATTGGTACAAATAGAAGAATGCTTTAAGTCAAGTTATGAACTCAATGGTACCTTTTGAAGCAAAAAGGAGAGAGCACAAAATATTTTCCTTTCCTTAGTGTCAAAAATGCATAACAAAACAATCTTTAAACCAATTGTTGCAGTCTGTAATTCATTTTCACCTCATATATATTCAAAATAAAGAATGACAAAAGTGATGTTTGTTGAAACAGTTCTTTCATTACACTACATCATCATTTCTTATGGGCTAACTAATCATCCTTTAGTTTTACACTCATCGTCTAATGCTTTCAATATTATGATCATCTACCATAATAGAAATCTAGACCATGGCAATTCATCATTGTGGTGTTTTAGAAGTCATTACAAAAAAATCATTAAAAGAATATATGAAACAAAAAACAATTGTACAACAATAACTTAAAAGTCTCTGCTGGTTACATAATTAACATTAATGACTGTTACACATGTATTTCTTGTTCCATCCACAAAATTCCTGCCAAAGCTCTTTAGCAGCATATAATGAGCTAATCTATATTCACAAAGTTCCATTTTTTTAATTATAATTGGTTTTTTAATTGAAATAAATAAAATATAATGTAAGTTAATATAATACACATATAGAATTAAAAAGAAGATCAATAGACTTAGGATTCATTCAAGTAGGATATCACTCACCAACATATCATTTCTCATATCTAACTATCATTAACAACTAATTCCTCAATAGTTAAATTCCATTTTTTACTATCAAATAATCCCCTTAATTATTTAATAAAATAATTGTTTTGAAAAAAAGAAAAATAATTACTCTCAATCCAAATGACCACCATATGGGTCAAAAGCCATACAAAAAAAAAAATTATTTATTTATACAATGGAATTGTTGGGGAATTTAAACAGAAATTAGCTGGAAACCTGTTCTACAATTTGTAAACATTTCAGAAGTTTTGACTTCTAATTTTCATAAACACTTTCCTTTGAAATATTTGACATGGTTGAATAAGAAGTGGTAGGTGGTTTAGTCCAATGAATCAAAGTCAGAGATATACAAGTTTAATTTTTCTTATCAATTTTATTTCAACTCAAATACATAGTCAATCCAATCAACATTATAATATTATAACAAGCTTCACATTATTTTTTGACTAATTGAAGGTAAACATAATTATTTTTCAGTAACAATTATCAAAAGTTATTTCTTAATTTTGGTCAATATTAACAATTTCTAAGTTAGTATTAAATATGATTTTGTTTTTGTTAATGTTAGTTGAGGTCATGTTTAGTCAATGTTACTTGGAGTTATTTTCAACTAACATTGCTTCCAAAATAGGTTGGGATTATTTCTTAAATATTAGTCAAAAAAATTCTTTACCAATACTAACGAGGTTATTTTTGAAAAATGTTAATTAAAATTTCTCATGGATATTAGTAAGATTATTTTTCTGACCTATATGCTAGTTAAATATTTTTGTGGTAATTATTGATAAAAATTACTTTTTGATTGATAGTATTGAATTTATTAATCGACTAATTTTAAGTCAATAGTGATTAAAATAATTAGTTAAAAATAAATAAATAAAAGACTTAAAAAAAATCCCTAACTAATTGAAATTTTAAATAACCTCAACATGTGTTAATAAAGAAAAATATATCAACTGAAAAAAAATCCTAGTAAACTTAGGTTAAGAAATAACCTCAACTACTATCCACTAACAAATATCACATATTTTATGAACTATTTCTTAACGCTAAATATATTTAAAAATTTAAAAACTGAAATTTTCTCTAATCAAAGACAAAAGTAAAAAAAAAAAATATTTAAAAATAAAAAAATTGAATATATAAAAGACTTATTGAAGAAAGAATTAAAAGCATATATTGATTTAATAAAGTAGAAAAAGAATAGAATTAATAGTTTAATATGTGTTGGAGGTAGACGTTAAAATGAAAAGTCATAAAATTCTACCATTCAAGATTCCAAACCTGACGCCTGCAAGTCAAAATCTATTTGGCCGACGCTTCAACGACAACGAACCAATGACTAATTCCTTCTAACTTTCAAAAATAACGGTAAAATCATGACTTTGCAGATGGGTGACCTAAAATGTCAAATGAAGAACTATAAGAACCCATAAGAAGAATAAGTTAATATTTTATTATATTTTTTAAATATAATTAATTATATCTTTGAATATAATTGATTATGTTTAAATAAATATTATAAAATATTTATTTTAAAGCTATAATATGGTAAATAATTAAAATACATAATATTATAAAAATAAACAAAATAATTTGAATTTTAATATTTTTAAAATGAATTGTTTTAATATTTAATAATTAATCTCCTAAGAAAAAAAATAATAATTTTACTATACATTTTTAAATTGATATTTATTACATAATAATTTTAATATTTATAACTATATTTTATTATTATAAAATTAATAATTAAAATAAAAATATTAAAATAAGAAATGAAAAAAATAATTTATTAAAATTTTGATGATTTATTTAAATATATTTTTATTGTGAAATATAATTTTATTTATTTATTTATTAAAATTTTAAAATAATTTTGAATTTAAAATTTATTTTAAGTTTAATTAATATTTTTGAAATTTTATCTTTTACATCAAATTATTTTAATTTATTTTATAAATATATTAATATACAACCAAATTTATTCTATCACATTAATCAAATCTACTACAAATTATCCTACCCGCTCACTTCTCTTCGATCTAAATAATCTCATATTCATTTACTTTCCCTTCTTTTCATTCCTTTTCCATTTTTACTCCATTCTAAAATGGGTGGTGTTAATATTTTATTATAATAATGTTAGTGGTGATAAACACCAATAATATTCTATTCTTTTTATCCATTTCTATAACACTCATTTATAATTTAATGATATATTTTTTAACACTTCTAACTAAATCATATGTTTTTACACAATAATAATTTATACTTCTATACCTATATATTAAGGGATTCTCCTCTTAACTGCTCTTATTTTTTTTCTTCTATTTTATCCTTATATTAATATTTAATTTTATTATTATATTATGGTCATCGTGTCATTTCTTATTCTCCTCTTAACTGCTCTTAATTTTTTTTTTCATTTTATCTTTATTTAATAATAATTTTTTTAATTTTAAAGATCTTCTTTTATATTAAATAAAAAATTAAAGATATTTGTAATATTTTGTGGACCACTTTAGCAGGAGAGTGGAGATTTGATACGTTACTCTTCTGATTTAAACTGATATTCTTTTTTTATTAAAATTGTAGAATTTTAAAATTGATTTAAGAAACAGATTTTATGATTCTCCACTACACATACGCACGTATCCTACTTCCCACTTTCTCTCTCCTGTATAGGTACCTACTTCCCACTTTCTCTCTCCACTACACATAACACATTTTTTTTTTTACCATACTTCTCACTTTCTTTTCTCTTTCCTTTTCACTTTCATGTAAAATCATACTTTCATTTCTTTGATTAATCTTTCTGAAACCCTAATTTGACATTTGTTTCATGAAATTG
>Ga0123342_1001162_pt1 | contig 44025 bp, 23 predicted proteins | sample Turbeawhitnodule_FD_89960 | JGI IMG/M metagenome (GOLD analysis project Ga0123342, IMG submission 89960) | Root nodule microbial communities of legume samples collected from Mexico - Turtle bean Mexico white nodule | ecosystem: Host-associated > Plants > Roots > Nodule | place: Mexico: Nepantla...
CCTCTATTTAAAGGGGTTTTCCACCTAAAAATTCTGGTATCATTCTCACTTTACTTGTTACTTTAATTTCTCATAATCTTTGGTTGAAATTATCACGCTTCCGCACACGATATCCCTACAATTGTTAATCTTACTATTTGCATATAGTCCACTGTTTGATTAAATTTACTTCTCATTTGTTGGTAGAAACTTGGGGTTATTTGATCATAACTATATTATCATCTCTTTTGTGTTAGACAGTCTAGGACTTCATTAGACGGTCGACACTGAAGTCATTTTAATGTGACTGCAAAACGACTACTATTAGTAGACACATGTGAATTTCTTTCATTAAATCCTACTAAATTTTTTCTATTTTTATAACAAAATATCTTATTTTAACAGTAAGATTTTAAGAGTATATATTCTCGAGGCTTGTCTAAGTCTATTTCTATTATGGGTGTCTCACAATACACTCCCCCGAGACCCTGTTGAGGATGAGACTAAGGAACCAGTGTTGATTAGAGGCTGCACGTGGAAGATCTAAAGAACAAGTGTATGGAGTTAGACATGTCGATTCTTACAATGACTGTGTTGAAAATTACATGCAATAAACACAAACATGTTCTAGTTAGCAAGTTTATTCACAAAAAGATTACAACGATTTGCAACTAGTGAGGAATGGTTGTCCACTAGTGAGGAGCAGATTCCTCATATAAGCTCCTTGTTCCATTCCATCCAGGCATTTGTTGGTGTAGTCCTCTAGTACCTACCACCTCCAACAACAATAGTTGCACAATATATTTTTAGTAATCAGATGGTGACTAACAAAATTAATACTAGGATAATTAACAACATAATCTGCCTCATGATTACACCAATTATTAGAAATTTGTATATAGTACTTAAATATTTGAATAACACATATGTTTGGATATTTTTTAAAATGTTCGAATTTCTTTAATTATGTTTACATAATATATAATTATTCAAATTATGTTTCTACTCTCATTTGTAATAACTTAGTACAAATTTATTTCATTATTACTTCATATAATGTTTTATAAGAAATTTACAAGCACATTAAACCTTAAGAAACACATTTAATGATGAATGAATACAATGCAATTACCTACGAATATGGTTAGTACATAATTGCCCACTAATCTAGTCCATAATTCGTATGTAAATTACCTATAGATTTGGTTCATACATAATTACTTATGGATCTGGTTCATATGTAAATTACTTACGGATCTAGTTCATATGTAATTACTTACAAATAAGATCTGTACAAATGCATTATAGTTACATATGAATATGGTTTGTACGTAATTACCTACAAATCTAATCTTTACATATTTACCTATGAATCTGGTTTGTACGTAATAATTACCCACATTTATGATCCATATATAATTACCTATGAATATGGTAAATACGTCATTACCTACAATTCTGATCTGTATGTAATTAATTATGGACAAAGTTTGTATGCAATTAACTATGGATATATAATTCGTACATAATATGTACTTACTTACCTATATACTTGTTCGTATGTAATTACATATGTATGTTACCTACAAATGCCGCTAAAAGTCATTTGTATACATATACACTATTCTTGTAGTATTTTAGTCCTACAAATCAGGAGCTAAATAAGGAAGTCTATAAATCAAGAATAAATTAAAAAAATATATGATTATACAATATTTTGTACAAACTATGATTTAACCAATCAAATGTCTTCATCTCACAATCTTGTGTTGATCTAAATTTCCCCCATAACTATCATGTCATCAACATAATAAGAATTGTAGTATTTTCTTCGTTTTTTTTTATAAACAAGGTATGATCTTGGTTGCTCTGGTTATATCTAAAAGCCAACATTGACTTGGTGAATCTACCAAACTATGCTCGTGACAATTGCTTTAGTCCGTATAATGACTTCTTCAACTTGCATACCTTCTTGCTATGTGTATTCGAGATCCCACTTCCTTTTGGTAACTCTATATAAACTTCTTAAAACAATTTCATGTGTAAGAAGACATTTTTCATGTCAAATTGTTGTAAGGACCAATCAGGGTTTACAATTAAGATAATAATACTCGAACTATGCTAATTTTGACTACAATAACACATGTTTCATATAATATATTACATATGCTTCTGTATATCTCTTTACTACTAATCTAGCTTTAAATCTCTTAAATGTACCATTTGCATTAAATCTCACATCATACATCAATTGACATTATTCCAGTCTCTTCTAACAACCTACAATTCTTATGTTTCATTCTTATGCAAGGATCTTACCTACTCATTCATGACATCCTTCCATCTAAAGCTTCATGCACACGATTAAGAATAAATACAATAGATAATTAGATGTGATATTTGAGTTTATCTGGTTATGAGTGTAAATGCTTAGGGTGGTCTTAAGGTATCTGGTCTTACTGGTGAAGTCTAGATTATAAATAGGCTTAAGAATACATTTAGTGAGATAATATACTTAGGAACATAATAAAATGACTAATTTCCTATATTAGATTTTTAATATAAGGGATTCACTTTCTTATATAATTGGTAAGTAATTTCAATCTATTTAAATTGTGTGTATTTTAAAAGGGCAATAGTGTACCATAAGTATTATTTTATTTTTAGTATAATAAAAAAACAATCTTAATACAAAACTTTAATTTAGTTAGTTTATTTAAATTTTATTAATTATTAAGTTAATTAAATACATGTTTAATTTTTTAATAATTATCACATGTATTTATTAAATAATTAACGTTAATATGCAATTCACAATATCTATTATACTAAACCGACTACATTTTAAATAACTTTTTAAAAATAATCATTGTATAATTTTATCAATACTATTTTTACAAAATTCTATATTTTTTAATTATATTCTTTTTCACATTTTTAATCAACTACTCATACAAATAATAAAATTGTAATGGGTAGAATAAAGAATAAATATTGGCAAAATTAAATAAAAATTATGTGCTTCTAATTTTAAAAAAAAAATAAATTAAGATAAGAGAAATGAATAGAGATTAATCAAAACCGTTTCTAATCTAATCTTTTATATTTTGCAGACTTTACAGTATAAATATTAAACAATGAGTAAAAGAAAATATAGTGAGAAACTCGTCAACACCTGTCTCTGGCGCGAGAGGAGAGAAATCGGAGATGTCATCGCATACTAACGATCCCCGTCAGCCATCGTCGGCGAGACCCTACGTGGCGCCGCAGATTGCGCCGCAGGACCTGCCGATTGATTACGCCGGCTTCATCGCTGTCATATTTGGCGTCGCCGGCGTCATGTTTAGGGTTTGTATTTGCGGCATGTCTTCGCCATCGATCTCACTGCACAATATTTTTTTTTTCAATGCGTTAACACTTTTTTCTTATTCTGTTATTTGTGAAATCAGTACAAACTGAGCTCTTGGCTGGCGCTCATATTCTGCGCGCAATCCGTAGCGAACATGCGGAATGTCGAAAACGATCTCAAACAAGTTATGATGGCTATGATGTGAGTTTCTTGGCTTTTCTCTGTTCGAATTGCTGTTTGCTTTTTCTATATGAGATTTGTTTGTGGATCTGATTGTGTGAGCCGTTGTTTCAAAATAGAAGCTTAGAAAAAGGTTGCATAAATGTTCATAGGTTTGGGAGGTAGTGTATTCCAAAATTCATTGGTTGAACTTAGAGAGAATGAGTGTGAGACTCTAGGCTGTTTGGGAGTAAGAATGTGTAGGAAATATTGGACATTATTTTCTAAAAATATTTTGAAACAAAATACAATATAATTTAAATGGATTGATTGCGGATGTTTTTTATCAAATGAGTCATGGATGATGAATTGAATTTTTTTTCTTATTTTATGATTATAAATTATAGATGGTTTAATGGTGTATGTTTTACTAAGCCACTACAATTCAATTCAAAATGTATCCGATCCATCTGTTACTAAAATGTTTGGGAGTTAATAGAGAAGGAGAAGAATGGCTCATAATGGAATGCAATGGAATAGAGCATGTTGATCTATTGTTTGGTTGTCTATTTTTTTGTCAAAGGATTTTCTCCCTTTCCATTCTGCTCCCTTCTGTCTCAACTCCGGAACTGTGTTTTAGTATGTTTTCCCCTTTCATTCTCTATTACTCATCCTATTTCCAGCTTCCAAACATAATCCTCAACAAACAACAACAATAACAATGACAATCTTATCTCACTGGATAGGTTATATGAATAACAAACTATTGGGCTCTATCAAAAATCAAATTCTCATGAATTTTGTCCACCATGAAATCCTATTTCATAACTTCCTTCAGTGTCATTTTTGTTTCCCTCTACCCGCTACATGGAGAAAATTAGCTTCTGATTTTTTGCTTTCAATTCTTCTGGGCACTTCCAACCTTTTCATTCCAATCAATACTCTGGATAGATTCATTTTATTGCAGAGTTTTTTACTTTAGTGGAGTATATGCTTTGCCCAATGCAAAAATTAAGTAAATGTTGAATCTTGTTCTGTCGAGTAGATAGGACAGCTACTTGTCACATGTGTTTCCTTTGCCTAAAATAGTTATATGATTGCTGGTCATAATCATTTAAGTGCATCGCAGTCGTAGCCATTATTTTTAACTCCTTACAAATATTGGTATTCCTATCAAATAACAATATTCTTATGTGTGGACTGTTAAAAAGTAACCAAGATTATATGTGGTGCAAATTTCTTTTCCTTTCTAACGACCCTGCAACTTCTGAAGCATGTTTCAACTCTTCAAGGTTTTCTCTCTCTTTTATTCTGCTTCTATATGTTGTATTGCGGGCAAGTTCTTCTCGTTTTTTACTAGTAACCCTGATGATGGAAAATTTGGTCTCAATATCTTTCTGCACTTGTCTTATTACGTAACATTTAAGGCATATACAGCAAAAAATTGACTTACAAAATGTCTGGCCCTGGAATTTGTTTCCTAAGTTTGATACATCTCACATGACATTGCTAAATTCCAAGCAACACAGAACAATAGTTAGAGATGGAGAACACATGTTTAAGGGGGTATGTGAAGTACATAGTGGTTTTGGAGGGAAATGTCAAGGTATAGGACAGGTAATGTTACATCTGGATAAATGAGTATATATGGATAGCGTTTAATATTTTCAGAAATGTTTTTCATAATTCAAATAATGGGAGAAAGAATGTCTGGTAGAAAGAAATGGGTAGTGAAAGCCAATAGTCAGGCAGAAAATGACTTGCATTCCCATGTCATGGTAAAACTGCATATCCATCCATTATTACAGGGTTAAAAGTCAATGAAAACATGGGAATGGTACTTTTCGAGAAAGAAGAAATGCCCTGAATATGCTGTGAAAACTTGTTCAAAATGTTGAGAATATTGTGTTGTTTGCTTTCTTGGAGAATAGTTTAACATTCTTTGGAATAAATGCAATCATAAAACTTAGGAAGCTGGTAGGATAATAATGTCTTTCTTTAGAGCTAGCATTAGATGGAAGTGTCATCATAATTGTGGTTCATCAATCAGGCTTATAGGTTCATGTCTCCTTAAAACTCGAAGGACAAGATATCCTGTTCAGGACAGGTCATCTAGGAAAATAATCTCTAATATGTTATTGAAAAGTGCTAAATTGTTGTTTACCGAGTTATATTACGTTGACAAGAAAACTGCTGAAGTTTGCTAACTTCTCCCCTTATGCAAAATAAACATTTTTGTTCTGTTTTAATTTTTCACTGCACACTTACATTAGAGGCAAAGGTTTGGATATATTTTATGATGAGAATTTTGCCTGTAAGAATGCTATAACTAATCTTCAATACTACCATAATATACTAAACATATACAGTTCGGTTACTTGCGCTTTTTTAGAAGTATACGATTTGGGTATGTTGAAATACTCCAAAGGTTTAACTTGCTAGTATTTTTAGAAAGGAAGTGAGAGTATATTAACAGTTACATGCACACATACAAACACACACATGGTGATTTGCAGCATTTTATTTTTATTCATTCTTCTGATCATAAAGTAGTTTGTCAATTTCCTTGCAATATAAATTTCGTCCGGTTTTCTTCAGTTTTAAATTATTGACTTGATGTTAATCTGAACCTCAGGTTTTCTTTAATGGGATTGATAACAAACTACTTTGGACCTCCCAGACCCGGCAAACAAAGCTGAAATCTCAAGATATTGAGGTAGAAATAGACCATTTTTTAAGTGAGGGAAGTCTAAGTCATTCAATGCTTCCCTTTTCATTATGTTGCATTTACTCGTCTGTATTAAAGATGCTTGCGAAGTCAGGATACCCGAGTTTTTTTTGGATAATTTAATGCTTTTATCATTACATATTAAATATGGATTACTCTGTAATCCGAGAGCTACATCATTTTGCACATTTATTTACGTAAACTTGGTTTTAAAATTTAGTTCAAAATGAAGTGATTTACATTTGAAGTACATTCGTCAGAAAATTACTTTTGTTTAATGTTTGGATGGATATGATTATAGTATTATTAATAAGATGGTTTAAGTTCATACCTCTTTTCACGACCAAAAGAAAAAGTCCATACCTCTCTAAATATATATATACACTCTATTTTCTTTCATTATTTTTGACATTTGTGTTAAATAGCTTAACTAATAATTTTAGTAAATTCTTTAATTGTTTTTGTTAGATATATGCGTTTACAACCGAATCAAAAACTATAGCTATAGCTGATAATCTCAGTACAACTTGTCACAATTTGATCGTGACTTGGTCTTTGTTATGAAATAATTGATGTCAATTATAATAATATCCTCCTTTAATATGAAAAGAATTGCAAAAATTAATTTAGGAATTAACTTAACCTCAGTTAAAGAAAGGAATTAGGAGAACAATTTGCTTCTATTATTAAGATCATTTCATTCTTCCATTACTCCCAGGCAAGAATTCAGGTTTAAAATCTGTGTCAGTAGTTGATAGACAAGGAAGAATCTCTAAAGCTATAAAACATACTCCTTTTTGTCAGATGAAAACTAAATTACACACTCGAGCAATAACTGGGGACAAAACATCTCAACTATAAAATTAGCCAATATAAGCCACCCGTTATAAAAAAATGACAGGAATACATGAACAGCATTTGCTGGATCAAATGAATTTGTGCCTTCTGCTTCGGAAAATATTGTGTTAAAGAATACCACCCCTAAGAAATTTATAAAATATCAAATAGCAATAACAAAATTGAATTACAAAAAAAAAGGAAAAAGAAACCTACATGGTAGAATTTGTTGGCAATATTGGTAATGAAGTCAGCACTGTCCCCAATGAAGGTTAATAGAGCATGTAAGGGTAAACACAGTGAAGGCTAATTTTGACAGGACAGGTAAAAGAATACAATGTTATAATCTAAATGTACAGTGAAAATATTTACATTACATATCCCATGTTTTGAGAGACATTTTTTTCCTCAAAACTACTTCATAAAGTACCTCCTCCTCTCAAAGCATATGCGAAGGTGTCAGTTACTTTTCCTCTTGTGCACGGCCTGCTCCACGAGGCATTTTCTTCGAAGACGCTGCCATAAAATTTGATTCAACAACTCAATAGCTATATATGGCATAAATCAACAACATATTCTTGTTATAACAATCAACAAATTCAAAGTTGATTAATAATATGCTCTATGCTAATTGAGAAAAATATTTTTCACAGGTCATAATTTGCACGTTCATTACAATTACCCTTTTTTTCACCTGTTGGATTAAATTTGAATTTACTGACTTATATGTTCAACGAATTCACCCATGAATCCATGATAAAACAATAATTCTCACCAACAGTCTAAATATCTTTGTGAAAGTGCAACCTTTGTTCCTTGTGGCAGAGAACACAAATGGAAAAGTATTACGAACTCAACAGAGAAAATGCAAATACAGAAGAGACTGTGAAGCCTGCAAAACGCCATGATTTGCAGTACAAATGGCAGTGGAACGACCATGATAGAGTAGGCACGCTAATGAGTGCCTAAGGAGCACTGGGAGCAACTCTGCCCGCTTCACCCCCACGATTGACTACTATACTATAGTTATACTAAACAGCTAAAGATAAATTAACAGTATGACAACCTATAAATTAGAATCAGCATTGTTAAAAAATGTGGGATAACATCTACAAACTAATAGCAGGAACCTAGCTCGCATCTAATCTACAGCATGACTCTTTATGATATTTATAAACAAAAGTTTATTAACAGGGAAATGTTGTCAACTGCTTGCAAAAATATAATAGCAATATGAGAAAGAGAGAGGGAGCATACAGTCTTCAACGTCCTTAAGCTGGTAATAGTGGGGCGCTATCTCCACCAACCAATCTGGCTTTAACTCTGTCACCTGCGATATGAGTATGCAGTTTCAGCTATTGACATATATCCATTGAAAGAAGTCATGAAACATTTGAATTAGTTAACAGTTGGCAATACCTGTCTCATATATTCCTTGGTTGTGAGTACTAGTTCATGGTATATAACCCATCTAGGAAGAACCTATAAAAGGTACAAAGAGAAACAAAATGATGAAAGAAATAATTAGATTTTTTAAACCATAGTGATCGCAACTTCACATGCATTAATACACATTAATGCAACATACAGTTGATCGATTCTTTTCAAATTGCCTCAAATTTAAATAAATACACAAACCAGATTGTGTTGTCAGGATTTCTCTAAAAATTTAAGGCTCAAGCTCAGCCACAGACCATACCAAGCACTAGTAATAGTTCCTATATGATCATAACGGTTATAGTCCAGCAGCCGATTAGTATTACGTCAATATTACAGGCACTGATGAAGATATTCAACTCCAAAGACTTAAATATCATGCTAATCAAGTTGTTCATCTAGATGATGCTGAAGACTATATAGAGCACCCACATTTGCAAATTCTTACAATTGGATGATTCAAACCAGAGGTTAGAATTTTCATTCAAATTTAATTTCTATTTCCTTTTTATCCATAAACATATTGTGCCCTATGGTTTATCTTAGTGAGTGGATTTATGGCTAACTCAATCTCATAAAATCGACTTGTAAAGTGAGGTTTACACCCCACTAATAATATAAATCAGTTTTATTTCTAGTCGATATGAGATCTCTAACACACTTTCGCATACAAAGGAAAGAATATCTTGAGTGTAGGATTAAATATTTGTGGGTGGCCTAAAAGGAGCCCAATAATGGTGGCACAATAGACCCAATGAACTTGAATAGGACAGGCTTTGATATCATATAAGGAAGTGGGTTTATGCCTAACTCAACCTCACAAAACCGGCTTTTCAGGTGAGAATTGCTCCCTACTCATATATTACAATCTGACTTTATTCCTTATCGACCTGGGATCTCCAACAGTTTTTTTAGTCTTTAAATGATTTTAATTATATCTCTTCAAATTGACAACAGTTCTAGAATGATTATGCTTGGAAAGGGCCTTAATATTATAATTATGTAGGAAAATGTTCGTGAAAATGGAAAGCTTTGTATAGACTTCAATTTGATTATGGATCTACAGAACTCACACCCTTGAATGTCTCCTTTGTCCCCTTTGTTCTCAATCATTATCACATTTTACCTCCTTTGACCACATACCAGAACGAATCTTGACCCCAGTCTTTGTCTCCTCCTTGATCTAGTCCTTTGGATTCATCAACCATCCAAGCATATTAGTTAAGATATGGTCGAATAGAAAATATTGGTCATTGAAAAGCTCACCTCATAGCTAAAAGAAATACACAAATCTTTGGTCTAATTAGGGGGAGACTTGTTCCCCTATGGCTAAAATAACTTCAGTTCACTTTTTCTTGCCATGACCACCATTCATCATTGGCCTCTCCTATTGGCCATTAAAATGCTTTCTTGAATGGTGAATTGAAAGAAGAGGTATTTATGGGACCAACCTCCTAGCTTCACTACCACTGAGGACTCTATTAGATTAGTATCAAATAGATGCAAATTCTCAACTGCATCTGTAGGTATTTAGTTAGATGTTGGTTACTTGTTGAAGTTACTTATGCCAGCTGTCAGTAACCATTCATAACTACTATAAATTCCAGTTAGCAACCTCTTGATCAATAGAATAATAAGAATTAAGTTTTCCCTTTCCCTCTTTTGTGCATTTTCTCTTAATCTTGACTTTTCTATCATGGCATCCAAAGCTCAATAAGATCCAACAATGGCTACAACCAATTTGTTTCCCACTGCCTCCACTCCTCATACTTTTCCTAATTCAATATGGGAAAAAATCACAAGAGAATTGATGAAGAAAGAGACGAGTGAAGCCATATTGATGAAGAAAGAGATGTGCAAGACTTTTTTCACTACTGGTTATGCTCAAAATAATAATTTTTGCCCTGCAAATACTTTGACTCAATTCTAATCAGCACAAGACCTCCTCCAGCTCATCAAAATTCATATCATCCCACTGCATGCAACACTCCATGTTGCAACAAACCAGCTATTACATGAAAGGTCAAACACAGTAGATTGATTTTCACTGAGCTTTCCAAAGAAATCATCACTTTCGCACCTCCAGTAATCAACTAGCTGACACTGCGTTTCTTTGTGACATGGGTAATTTATTCATATTAAGAAAAAGATCAATACAATAAATAGAGGAGATTTGATATCCTCTAATAACAGAGTAGAACAATACAAATATGATCTTGATATTTCTGGTTATAAAGATATGATCTTGATATCTGTAATTAGAAAGATAAGATTCTTAATGCTGTAACCATAATATATCATAATAGGCACATACCCACTACTGTAACTAGGGATTTGATTTTTTATTTATGATTGATTCCCTTTGTACTCTAATGTAATAGTACACGTCTTTACTGAGACAGCATTTAAATAGCTATCTTTGTATGGAAGTCAGAATATGTAATGAATGAAATATTCCAGTTGAAATTATGTATTATCTGTAGGTTGGTTTCAGTGTTTAACTGTTTACAAAACTTTTTGGTTCAATTTGTTCAAATTTGTTATTTCAATAATACAACACAACTCTTTTGATTATCTAGAACTAGGGTAGAAAGCAGTCGATGAAATCAACATACATTATGACTTATCAGCAACATACAACACAAAAGTACCTGTGCCAGTCCCGCACTAGGATGTATGTGAACAGTCTGTGAATGTTTAACAGTTCGATAAGATCCATTCTTTTGCAGTCGAGCAGAGTGTGGGAAAAATCCTGCAGCGGTTAAAAATTAGATTCAGTAAACTAAAAGAGGATCTGCAATGCAAGGAAACATTAGTTTTTATAAGTTTACCAGAAGTGATAGATTTCTTGATGGCATCTAAATCACTTTCATTTGATGTTAGTTCAATCTCAACCCTCTCTAAAAGACCTGCCAGTTGATCACGGACATCCCTAGCCCGTTTCATACTCCTTACCTGGAATCAAAATAACAAACACAGAAATAGAATAATAAACCAAAATCAATGCAAGGATGAATAAATTCGAATGGAAGCATTCTAAGTGAGGATCATTGTAGAAATAGTCCATTTGTAAGTCATAATGGCAGGGAAACTAAATACGAACATCATTGTCCAAAGCCTACATACAATACAAGATCTAAAATTTCCTTTTATAAAAATAATACTATCATATCAGCAGAAAAAAAATAGGTAATAATAAAAAGCATAAGAAAAAGGCAATCAATAAAAAGAAAATGATAAGTAGTAATTACATCTTCTGAAAGCTATATCGGATCTATCTGCAAAAAAAAGCCATCTAAAGTCGCTATTAACACTGCACATCTCCACTGTCAACAATGAGAACATTGAGGTAGTATTTTCGCCAAACTTCTTTAACAGACTTCAGTTTGTCGAAAATTTTCCAAGATTATTATAACGAATTTCAAATGCTTGTTAAATGAACTAAAAAAATTAACCAAAATTCAATTTAGTTTGAGTTAACTAAAGTAACATTTCTCCCCATCACTTTCACTCCTCCCTTCCCTTAATTTTCTCAACTCCCGTTATCATTACTTATTGTACTTAACAATCTATGGATGTGTATACTACTTTCTTCTAGCACTTTCACTAAATATCGACACGCCAAATAATGGTTTGCAGTAATAGTTCAATACCTGTATATAGTTTTCATAACACCATTGCGTTGAATAATTGGTCTCCTTCCACGAATTGTAGACCTGAATGAAAAATAAAAAGTAATATAGTAAAAATTTAGAATTAAAAATGTTAATATTAGATCACTAGAATTAAAAAGTAATATGAACCCATGATTATCTGGTCACGTCCCAGCTTGATGAAAAGATAAATACACATAGACACTAGCATAGTAGTTAAGAGTGGACAGCATAGTGACTACCTCCCAAAACCACTTACAACAGCAAAAGGTCCAAAACTCAACAGCAAAAGCTACAAAAATATAACCAATAATCAATCCCAAAACAGCAAACTAGCCAATCACCATGTTCAAAAAAATAACTACTGTGCATATAACATCAAACAAAACAACCAATCTAAATTTAAAAACATCTAAACATCATCTTCAGTTGCCATGTCAAAATTTCATACTCATCTGCATCACTTTCACCATTGTAGATTTGTTCCTCCTCCTCACTTCCAGTTTTATCATCCTATTCATGTTCTTGTTGCACTAGTGGTTGTTGCTCTTTTATGTTGCCTAGTATATGTAATAGGCTCCCCAGACTGAGTTGCAGCTCTCACAGTTCCCCAACTTAAATCGTCAAAAGACCAATTCTTCTTCTCGGACAGCATCTTCATCTTCATTGGGCATTTCTCCTAACAACCACTCATTACTGTCATCAACCTCATTCAAGCTCACTATTTGTCTTATCTCCATCCTCTTGATTTGGAGATTGCCTTTGAATACACTTACATCATCCCCCCCATCACTTCCTGATCATTGATTCCTTAAAATTATTGGGGATTGAGACAAGGACCTGCTGCATACAATGGATGATGGAGTTGACACTCATCTTTGGTCAATTATATCAAACAGCTCCTTGTACTTTTATTTCTTGTTGAATCCATTTTAAGTAGCTTCTTTCTCCCTATCCATAGCCTCGTATGTATAGCCCATTGCAGGTTTTTCCATCATCTGCTAACCTAGGAACTTGTAAACTTGGTCCCGTATCATTTAGGGTGTAAATCGCATCAGCCCAAAAAGTTGGCATGAGCACTGTGTCAGTTTCTCTTTTCCCTTTAGTTTCCTTGGCTTCCTTTGACTTCAACCAATCATCAGAACAAGTGAACAAGTTTCTAAGGTTATTTTTTATTATGCAACCATTGTAATGTGAGGAAGGTTGTGCCAAACCTAGAGACTCCATACCTAATCACTTTTGTTTTGTTGGTGAACCTCATGGTATTTATTAGAAAGCGGGTTTATACGTAACTCAACCTTATAAAATTGGCATGTAAGGTGAGATTATACTCATTTATATATTATAATTTAGTCATATCTTTTGTTGGTGTGTGATCTCTAACACACTTCCTCATGCCTAGAACTAGACATCTAAAGCATGGTACCAAATATGTATGAGGGATTCAATAGCAGCTCGATAGTGGGTAGCATAATAGATCCAACAATCCTCACTATGTTCGGTTCTAATAGCATACTAGAAAATGAGTTCACGTTTAACTCAATTCTACAAAATCAACTTATAAGGTTAGCTTTACACCCATTTTATATACTATAATTTGGCATAAACTCATTTACTAAGATGGTATCAAAGTCTTTCAGAGTCTATCCTAGTCAAGTTCTTTGGGGCTACTATGCCACCGTTATTGGGCTCCTGTTAGACCACCCATGAATATCTAATCGCACGCTCAAGATGTTCATTCCTTAATGTAAGGGGATATGTTGGAAATCCCACATCAACTAAGAATAAGGTCAAAGTATAATATACAAGTGGGGTGCAATGCTCACCTTACAAACCGGTGTTGTGAGGTTGAGATAGGCATAAACTCACTTAGTAAGAATCTCTAATCGATATGAGATCTCCTACAATATTTAATGGAAAATGTTGCCCACTAATCCCCCTCTGTATAGTCTTCCTCTCTTGGTATTTTCCACATGTCTTCTAACATTAAGTCAAGAGAATGGGCAGAAATGGGGTCCAAGAGAAATGTGGTCTCTTTGCTTGCAACAACTTACGAAAAACCACAGATGCATCCTTCTCATCTTTTTTTCTTGAACATGCTTCCTTATGTGCTTTCACATCAAGAGGATTAAATGTGCAACTCTTATGGTCTCGCTTCACTCCCATCTCATAACTCTTTTCAAACTAAATTTTCAACTTACGGCCCTTTTATTATTTATATCACATAGGGTTTAGGCAACATGTGGACAACTTTTAATTACATGATTAGGAGATTTAATTACATTCCATAATTAGGAGGATTAATAGGTTGACAGTATATTTTACATTTATTGTACAGGATCATTGATCCTAAATTATAGGGATAGACTATATTAATCATAAATTAAGGTTTCCAATTATTAAGTCTTTGTATTTTATTTAAGAGCAAATACTCCTCTTTGAATAATATCAGAAACACTTTTTCTGACAAAAACCCTGTTTCATATTTGAGCTTGTTAGATGGAAACAGTGACACACTGCACATGACCCACAAAGAGCAGTGTGGCCACCACGACCTCCATGTGCGATGTGACACAACCCACCATCACAGTGGATGGCAAAAGAAAAATATCTAATCAATAACTAGATCAATAACAGTGTCTAACGTTTCACAGAAAGGAAAAAATGCATATAGATAAAGTTGATAATCAACAATACAGAAAAAGTCAGTAGCAACAAAACCTTTAGCAATGCAATATGGTCTCCAACATTTCCAGTGTGAAAATTCATCCTTGCATTGTCTGCATGTACTTGTTTATCCTTTGGACGGTAAAATATTGAGTTTCCAACAGAAAGCATAGCAGCAATTGAAATGATATCATCTGAACACTTGAAATTTTCTGAGGCGACTATCATTTTTGATAACATAGGATCAAGTGGGAACTCTGCCATCCGTCTACCCACCTTGGTTAACTCGCCTAGCTTATTCAATGCACTTAATGCAAACAAAAGCTCCAGAGCTTTTAATAAGGCCTCGGCAGGGGGAGGATCCATAAAATCAAAGTTCAACAAGTCATGAATACCAAGACTTTTTAAAGTCAAAACTACATTTGCAAGGTTCGTCCTCTGTATTTCAGGAACAGTATTTTCCTCCAAATCATTGTGAAAATTGTATGCTGTGTACAGTCGGAAGCACTTTCCAGGACCTGTTCTACCAGAACGACCAGCTCTTTGATTTGCTGAAGCTTTTGAGATGGGAGTTACTAGCAAAGACTCCATTCCTGTTCTTGGATTATAACTTTTCATCTTACAGAATCCTGGATCAATGACATACTTGATCCCATCAATTGTCAATGACGTTTCTGCAATATTAGTAGCAAGGACCACCTTTCGAGCTCCTTCAGGAGTGGGTTCAAATATTTTAGCCTGTAATTCAGTTGGAAGATTGGCATATATAGGGCATATTATTAACTCAGCAATTTTAGTTCCCAAGCCTCTAGTTCTATGCTTCAAGATTTCTTCTGCCGTTTCAATTTCTTCTTGACCAGTGAAGAATACCAATATATCTCCAGGAGGTTGAGTGACATGGATTTGAAGTGAGGTGACAATAGCGGCATCCAAGTAATCAGCCTCAGGTGCTTTGGTGTAGTTTATTTCAACAGGATATCTTCTCCCTGGAATTCTGAATATTGGCGCAGAATCAAAGTAATCACTGAATTTCTCTGCATCAAGTGTAGCACTTGATATCAGCAACTTGAGATCAGGCCGGAAACGAGCAATATCCTGTCATGAAAACAGAACAGAGACAAGCACCTTAGTCCTTGAAAGTGTATAGCTGATTGAACACTAAAATTTGGTATTTAGGCACACAAATTAAAGAGAAAATTTAACCAGAAGCTGCCCAAAGAATTGTCAAGTACTCTGCTCACTTTTTTTCCAACAGGGCATTTTCTATATAACTTTTATATAATTGCTGCTCCTAAAAATATAATAATTGTCAACCATGAAACCTTATACAAAATACTATTCCTAAAATACATAACTGAACCTAATTAAACAATACACACGTAACTGCTCCTATTTTCTGCCAATAACTGTCCTATCTGCTCCTAATCCCATAAAAAACACTGTCACACTAATATTTTTAACTAAGAAAATTCCAAATAAGTCTCTGAAAGTGCAATCAGTCAATGGCATGAGTGAAAAATTCAAAAACGTTACTTAAGTTACAATATTAACATGTTTAGGGACCAAATAAGACTTAAATGAAACCATTAGAAATTTCAAGGACTCATTTAAAAATTTCTTAGTTTCAAAAACTAATATGACAACATTATACAATTACAGGGACAAAAATGATGATTTAGCCCAAAAACAGTACACAAGTACACAGGAGGATCTTGTAATTAACTAGAAATATGATTATTCATTCTTTTACCTGGACATGCTCCTCAAATACATCCAAGTATGAGCAAAGACCATGCATTGATGAGTTACAGTTACAGTTTGACCCATAAGCAAATCTTGTACAACGATATAGAACAAAACAATACATGCAATCAAAACCACCATATCAGATTTCTTACTTGTAAAAAAAAAAACACTTGCACCAAACTCAACCAAATATATGCCTAAAGTGTCTTGAATATCATTAAAAATGCTTATTTTTCAAGGAATAGGCTTCAAAACATATCAACTCTGGACCTGTTAGAATTATTAATAAGGCATACAAATTTAGTTCATCACAGAATGTTCTGCTCACCTTTACTAATCCAAACAAAATATCAGTTGAGAGTGTTCTTTCGTGAGCCTCATCCACCATTACAACACTGCAACATTTGCAAACATAATAAGTAAACAATTATAATGCGTTTAACTAAACCCCAAGTATGAATCCAATATAAGCTCACCTATAACTTGCTAGATCAGGCTCACCAAGAAATTCCCTCAGTAACATTCCATCAGTCATATATTTCAGAATGGTTTTCTCTGATGTACAATCTTCAAAACGGATGGAGTAACCAACCTAAAATTGAAAAGTTTCAATTAAAAAACTAAGACACGTGAAAGAGAGATGCACATAATCAAATTACATACTAAAAAGAACTCAACATAGAATGCGCATATCCGGTTTCTAAGAAATGGGAAGTCTTCACAGCAAATAAACTTTAGAATAATAATAACTAACATAAACCAATGTTAAAATATTCAATACTTAGGGTGGCCTACCTCATGTCCTAATTTAACACCCATTTCTTGAGAAACTCGAGCAGCAACACTCATAGCTGCTACACGCCGTGGCTGAGTACATGCAATCTGCAAAGAAAAATATAACCACCTTAGGTTTGCTTGTTTCCAATGCCTACAATTCGAAAGATATGATACAAGACATGAAAAGTTACAATTTAGGGTTTAGGGTATTCATAGTTGAATGGCACAATCAAATTAAATTTTTAACCATGGCCACTGTTGTTGAATTGTTTTTTAGGAGCTAAAGTAGCATGCGTGGAAAAATAAAACAGGTAAGGTAACTACTTGTTCCACAATTTATAAACAATAGCTGACAAGGCCCAACGAACAAGAATGGAGAAAAATGAAACATCAGCAAAGTTGCACTGCCTCGTCAGTACTTGCACATTGTATATTAAAAGTCAATATAACAGGAGCATAAAATAAGGTTTTCAGATGAAATGAACCTATTGTAAGCACATAAAAAGCAATTAAATCCCACCATTCCACGCTTCGTGTAGCCAACGTCATGAAGATATTGGGGGATCTGTGTTGTCTTTCCGGAACCAGTTTCTCCAACAATTACAAGTACCTATATAAAGAGAATATTCAAGGTTTAATTTGCTTAAACATACAAGTGTATACAAGAAAATACGTATACAAAGGCATTGGATACCAATACAGAACAGTTCACTAACAACAGAGATGAAATTCACTCATATTCAGCACCAAAGAAGGAATAGAAGGGGACAATACCTGGTGATCATTAATAGCTTGGAGCAATTCATCCCGATAGCGGTACATGGGTAACTTTTTCCTCTCCTCCTATAAAAAACCACAAAATGGTGAATAATATAGTCTCATTTCATAAATTAATCCATCCTCGTAGCCTAATTTCTTTCACAAAGAATTAAAATATCAATAGTATAATTGTTGTATTATTGCACAAACCAATATAATAGCAGCCTCAAGTTCTCTTTCCAGTTGCCATCTTACAGTTGTCCTTCTTGCCTAAATCAATCATTATTGAAGACTACACGAATATGGTGGAGTGGCACTAAATTAAAAATTGGCCAAATTATCGTTTTCATCTATAATTCATCTACAATATTTAATAGAGGGGACAGCCCATTTAACTGTTTTTGACACAATTTATTTATCCATTTTGTCATTATGATTTGTTTATTTATTAATAAAATAATGATATGATAGAAATTGGATCAAAGCACAGTGCAATGTGCCTATAGCAAGATATACTCATTAGAGAGATATCGATACCTGTCTAGTGGGATTTTACACTGGAAGAATAGATTACAGTGAATTGAAACAGAAATTACATAAAACAAGGTGGACCCTCCCTCACTATTTTTCATATTTTCCTTATCCCCCTTTTTCTTTTTATATCTATATACATGTTCTTATGAAAATAGGTTCCTTAACCTCACAAAACTAGCTTGGAATGTGAGGTTTGCACCCACTTATATATTATAATTTGATCATACATCTAAACCTCACGTAAGGTGAGGTTTCCTTCTAACTCACCTAGATTTCTTAACAATCTCTCCTCAAGTGTGAGTCTCTTCCACAATATACATCTTCCCTCTCGAGCGGAAGCATTTCTTAACTATGACTACTTTAGTTGTGACCCTTCCTTGTATCATCATTCACCACAACGAGATGCTTTTTGAAAGTTTTGTCAAGAAAACTTTCAATACAAGGAATCCACAAACATAGAATTCTTCTTCTACTTTATATCATACTCGCTAGCTGGTCACCAAGAGGAACCATCGGCTCTTATACAATTTTATGAAAGTAGACTTTAAGCCTAATTCCACCTCACAAAATCACCTTGTAAGGTGAGATTTGCACCAACTCATATACTATATGTCGGTCATATCTCTAGTCAATATGGAATCTCCAACACATATCACACTTTACCTCCCAAATGTCTTTGATCATCCCACGCCCAATCTATTAAATTAACTACTTCCTTGACTTCCCAATACCCGTTCTTTGCATCTCTTGCAACATGTCATATTAACCATTCCCATCTTATGAGATAAAATCCCCCATATTACTTCATAATATACATCTTAGTTATAGATGGTTTCCCTCTCCCACTTGAGTAACTAAAAATTGCTCTAGATCTGATTGAAAAAAAAAACCACTACTGAACTGGTTTTTTCTCCCTCTTTGTTGTCCTTTTGATGAGGAAAATGAACAACACCACTTCTTGATTAAATTTGTACGTCAAAAGGAAATCATTAAACAGGGAATAGGATCCACATCATTAGCGGATCCCACAAAGAATTTCCCCCTATAATAGTGCTACGTAAAAGAGTATGTTAGACATTTAAATATCAGAATTCCTCTCAAAATTAATCAACTATTTTAAATATTTTATTTTCATTTATTTTAACTTCATATTAAATATTTAAACATGAAAAATGATTGGTAAGTTAGTGCCGGTCAATCTGCAAGCAGCTAATAATGTCGTGAATAAATTTCAAAACGCTACCTGAAGTGCCTCCAAAGCTGACTTTGCTCTGGACTTTTCAAGAGAATCTTCCATCTCTTCATAATCAAACTGCAAAAAGAGACTGATTCAAACAAAAGAATATCACCATTGAATCCCATGAGTCAAGCTGTGAAATCCACACACCTTATCTCCATCCATTACTGATGCCTTGATAAAATCAATCTGGTCCTCAAACACATACCTAAACAATTTATGAGCCAGTTTAAATCAATTATTTCTATACACAAAGAAATAGAGGTGATGAATAACACCCTACATAAATCTAAATAATTAAAAAAGGTTAAATCACTCAGAAGGTTCCTGAACTATTTAAGAATTTTTAATTAGGTCCGTAATTTTTTTTTCAATTGGTCTCTAATAATTAACCACAGGAGCCCATTTAAATAATGTTAAAGGAGCTAATTGAAGGAGTTCCCTGGTGCAACAATAAAGTTGCACCTTAATGATTGATTGGTCATTAGTCTGAATCTGGAGACTTGTTTCTAGATGAAGAAACTTACTGATAATCATCAGAGACTTTTTTATTTTTTGAACCAAACTTCAGCGTTGCCTTTCCTGAAAGATGTTATTCAGAACTTACATAGATAAAGTATAAGGACTTCTTAAGAGTAGAGATTTTATGAGTATAATAATACAGAAATATCTACCAATTTGATGTTCCTCCCAAGCCTCTTGTTCAGCAAATGGATTCATTTTATCCTCAGCATTTGGATCCCTATAAAATAAAACAGACATAATGATTGATCAAGCAGGTAAAAAATGCTTCTGAATGCACAACCACAAGATGGAAGTTAGAGGAAACAAGTGATAACTGGTATATAGTGTATATGTGATTCCAACTGGAGTGGAGATCATTTGGTAAGTGAAATACCTGTAACGCTGCATAGCCACAGAAAATCTCTTCTCCTGGTTAACACCACCTTCCTCATCATAAGCTTCTGGTATTCTATACTGCAATTTCAGTAAAATATGAGAATTGGAAAAAGAAACATATAGATGGGTCAATTTAATGAGCGTCTAGATCCCTTTGGGAGTTCCCAGATCCCAAAAGCATTAAACACTGTCTGTCAGCTAAAAGATCTCCAAACCAACTTCCATTGTATTATAGAACTATACAGCTTAATCTTGGCAATAACTTAGTAACACTCAATAGAAAGTTTAAGCAGAAAGAACTGGCAAGCAACTTAAAAATCTTATTTCAACAATAATCAACAGTTAATAAATAAACCAACCAGGATCTCATACTCATGAAATACAAACTAAATGATTATATACCTCATTCACATTGTCAGCCTCCTCTGTGCGCTTCTTCACAAGTTCATATATCTCTTTCTTGTACCTAGGGGCAATAAACGAAGCACATAAAAATTTTCCTTGGTATACAAAAGCTTTATCTTTGATATTCATGGTTGGGTTCTACATACTCATGGAATACAAATTGATTATATACTTCCAGAACATACAGATTGAACATGAAAAAATAACAAAAAACTAAATCAACAGTTTGATTAAATTTCAAAGATTACTAACAATTTTTAGTTTTCTAGAATTTTGAAATTGGGACACTATGTTACACGTTTGGTTTACAGTTAAAAAAATAACATTCCCAGTAAACCATGTTCCCAAGAATAGAATTTAGTCTAGTTTCTGCAAAGACATTTCCATAGAGAAGTGAGAATTTCGTAGAAAGGGAACTTTAAATTTAACACAACCTCATAAAAGTTACTTATAAAGTGAAATTTACATCCACTTATATTTGACCATATCTCTAGTCGATGTTGGATCTTCAATAGAATCTAACTTTCTCAAGTTTAAATAAAAAATTTAATGAAAAAAATACCATGTTACACTTATTAAATCATTTAACATGATAATAAATTAAAGATTTAAATAAAAATAACACATAATGAGAACTTATAAAAATATTCCAAGCAATATTTTTTACTAACCAACCAGAATTTGGTCATTCCGAGGATTCATAATTCCCAGGATTTGTAATTCTCAAGTACAAAAAGATTTCTATCAAACATCCCCTGCAGACCAAAGCTCGGCCTGGCATTTGCTTCACATAATTCATGATAACAAAAGACAAATTGAAGTGGAACTCAATAAAGCACTAATCAGATAGATTACCTCAGTTCACGATATTCTGCTTCTGAAAGCTTCACACCTTCAAACAGATATTGCTCATCTTCTATGTCATCTCTGCAGTAAACAAGAAAAACTAATAAATTCAACAATAGAATAAAGAACTAGATGATAATAGCATAATACAATCAAACTATAATCCATTCATTGAACGAAAATGTGATCTAACCAAAAACCTTAAGAAAACAAAATATACTGAAGTTGCATCATACCTCAGTTCTTCTAATTTCTTTTCCTCCCTTTTCTTCAAGTATTCTTGCCGTGAAACCTTTCTGCAATGACATTGGTGGGACTGTAAGTGACATGACATGCTGTGGTAAATTTTAAGTGCTTTCGAAGCAATCGATAGCAAATTCTCCTCAAACAAGACAAGAGGAAAGACAAAAGCAACAATGTGATTAGATACTTGGCAACATAAATAAAAATTTCAATATTTCATTAAATCTTTCCAATTGTTTCTCCGAAAAATTTAATTCAGTTTTCCCCTCTCCAATCCCTTGTGCAAATTTAGCATACAAAGTTCCCTTAAGGAAACCAGAAGTTGAGCACAAAAAAGCAACCAAGAAATCAAATCAATCCCAAGAAAGTTTAGTTTCAAAGGTTTTCCTTTAGAAATGTATTCCTTTTGAAACAGCAAGAAATTTCATACAGAGCAACTTGATATAGCACTTTATTTCCTCCAGTCAACAAACCATTTAAATCAACATTTGGTCTCTTGATTTTCTCAGATGTTTTCATGCAAACCATTTCCAAATCCTAAACATTCAATGAACTAGGTTTACAAACTTATTGTGATCATCAATTGACTATTGACATGTATTAATGGGCAATTAGTTATATTAATGTCTCTTTTGTTAACGTATTTTGGCTGTGCCTTATCTTAATATTTTAAAATTCTCCTTATCTCCCTGTTCATATCATACCGAACTGGTATTGCACTATGTTTTGAGGCTTCTTAGGTTGACATAAAGCAGTCAAATTTCAAAATGGAAGCCTGCTCATGAGGCCACCATAAAAGAAAAGGAAAAAAATAAAACTCAGTATGCTAGTTTACAATAACTAGCACTGCCCAGCTATCCTTTAGTGTATCTTTAACAACTTTCTTTTTTCCAAAAGAATCTTGTAACTACGTCCATAAAACCATTTACACAGTTATAAAATATTCATGATAAAATAATAATTATAAACATAACAATTTACAAACTTCATGTTTAAAATAAATCAAACAGATTCTATACAGAAGCAAAAAAAATGCAAGACTCAGAAGGTATTAAAGAATTTAAACAAAAATCGAAAAATACATCTCTTTCTTGGTGATTTGAAGGCTAAAACCCAGAAAAATAATAAATCATTTTCTTCATAGATATAACTTAAGTTAGTATTTAATTATCTACAAAAAACAATATGCATGAATAGATAGTAATGAAAATAAAATAAAAAATATAACTAATTTGTGCAATAGTTTTTAAACGTTACAGTAATAAAAGATAACAGATATCATCTGAATATACAGATAAAAAATTACAATAATTTAAATTTGCTAGATATATCATATATAATCTAAACTTTAGCACTTAAGTGTTAAGCTGTTTATACATTTCATAACATTATTTATTTATCAAAAGAATTTTTGCTGGATTTTCAGTTTTCGCACCTTTTCTTCCTCAAAGACTAACAAGGTTCTTAAACATCAAACTACCTGCGTAAGTGTCAATCGCTTCCCAAAAAAAAACAATTTCTTTTTTAAAATTATCTTATCTTAACCACACACAAAAATGTAATAACAAACCTCAAAGCTTGAATATCATCCCGCTCAGCAGCAGTAGATCTTCGAATTGCCTCTTCTGTTGGAAGACAGATTGAACCAATATTACAAAACCAGTATATAGATATTGTTACACTATAGAGATAAAGAGAAGCATTGAGTTGAAACCGCGTGTTTCTGTAGCAACACAAGTGGTTTATTTATATTCAGAAAAAGAAATCAATACTTGATATTGTTGATAAACCCTAAACCCTAAATAAATCAATACAATAAATAGAGGACATTTGATATCTCTAATAAGAAAGAGATGAATCCTAAAAGAATACAAATATGATCTTGATATTGTTCATTATAAAGATATGATCCTTATTTTAGTAATTATAAAGATATGGTTATTAGTTTTGTAATTATATCACTTCCTCTCGAGCTAGAGCATATAAGTTATATGTGCTCAACTTGTTGCAAATGTGATTGATCCTTGGTCCTCTTAGAGACTTGGTAAATATGTTTGTCAACAATTCACATGAATTGACAAATCTCAAAGTGATATCTTCAAACTCTAGTTTTCTCCTATGAAATGACAATCTATCTCAATATATTTGTTTCTTTCATGAAAGGCAGGATTATAGACATCGTGTAGTGCTTCCCGGTTGTTATAAGATGGATTTAAGAATGTTATTCAAATTTAAGCTCATTCAGAAGTTGCTTTAGCCATATGAGCTCACAGGTGACTCAAGTCATTACCCTGTATTTTGCCTCTACACTTGATCTTGCCACAAGCATTTTGCTTCTTACATTTCCAAGCTATTAAATTGCCCCAATAGAAACATGGGATCATAAGCACGGTACCGTCATTGAACAAGTAGTTCAGAAGATCTTGGCAAACATTGTACAGACACTAGCTGTCATTGAGGGCATGGGCATCACTCCAAATTGATGGACACATCTCATGATGACATAAAATAGGTGTGGGTGAGGTGTGGATAGTGGACTTAACACTGCACATTTGAACATCAAACTTTATCCATTGTTTGTGATCAGCTATCAATACAAATTTAGAAGTGGTAGTGAGATAAGATTTGTGGCCCAACCCACGGAATCATATCCCAATTTCAGAAGCCCAAGTGTAGACCCATTCATCTTCTCAATATTAAAAATATGATTAGAAAAAATGGGAGCATTTGTTTAGAATCAGGGTTGGTGTTGGAAGACACTTTTCCAGAGCTATATTTTTTCCTTCAAATTGGAAAATACTAAAATAATTGTAGGAGAGAGAAAATAAGGAAGAACCACCAAACCAACTCCAATGGATATGCCACATGGAGGAGGACTTAGGCAAGAGGTGGACAGCCCTCAGGAGGTTGATGGACTAGTGTGGAGAGTTATGATGCATGCAGAAGTGTGAATGGGTATTTGGGTCGTGCTTTGTATGATTGGGTAGATTGTGATGATGCTATTCCAACCCTATAGTCATCGAAGAGGAGGTTAGGGCCAGCGGGTCCACCAGGCAAACACGATTTTCAAAAAGGCTCTAGATTTCATGTTAAACTATAAAGATAAAAGAAGCATTGAGCTGAAACCATGTTTCTATGATTGCATGGATAGTTTTTTATATTCAGAAAAAAGAAATCAATACAATATATAGAGGAGGTTAGATATCCTCTAATAAAAAAGGTTTGATCCTAAAATAAAACAAATATAATCTAGATAATTTTCTTATTATTAAGATATGATCCAAATATTTGTAGTTATATGATCCTTACCTTTGTAATTATAACAAACATAATGCATATAAACATGCATGAAACCACAAACATACCTTCCTCCTTTCGTGATAATTTATGTTCAGTCAGCTGACAATCAAGAAACAATTCAAACAATTAGAAGAAAGCAATAGATAAGGCAAAACAAAACAAAAAATAGTACATTACATATGTATGCATGAACTAGGTAAATGTGCTTCTAATAAAAGCATCATAATATTCTCCAGTAATATTAAAGAATCTAACAAGATTAAAATAACAACAAAGTTATAAGTATTATCCGAATTGCATTAAAGGCTGATAATAGCATATATACCACTAACAATTTTTAATAGGGGTTGGGTAACATAACACTAATTACAACTATACAACCAAACATTTTAGATGAGACCTAGACAAGCCAGATTAGTGGTTTGATTTACCCTATCTAGCCATTAGGTGTCTATTTATTTTGCATTATAGAACATATATTCACTTCTTTTTACAGAAAAAACCATTTGGAGTTTTTGATGAATACTGGGTGTTTCTATATGCTTCTAGCCTTGAGAAGAAACTAGATGGCAGAGTGCAACTTCTGTTCTAATCATGCGTATGGTTGGAGTAGAATGTAGACATCTTCAAGGGTGCTTCTATGCCTTTAGATATGCTATGCACATGTCTACTGTGTACACTTTCTTTGGTGATAAACATGGCCTGTTAAGGGGAGAACAGGACAATCTTATATGTGGATAGATGGACAATTTGTTGCCAGTATAAAACAGAAAGTATGAATATCCTTGCTTCTTGGTGGCCCTTTGGTCATTGAGGAATCCTTAATTGCATTTTCCTTGTCGATAAAACTTTTTCATTCATAAAAAAACAGATAATATTATAATGAAAAACTACAAATCAAAAGTTAATAATAGTATAAAACATTAATTTTTATATAAAATAATGCATATTGTTAACCATCTACCCTCACAATTTTCCTCATTCCTTCCAACATTTTTTCTTCTTTTATCCATAAACAAAGCATTCATGCAGCTACTATTTAACATCCTGAGTTAGTAATAGTAGTATTAAACCATGATGATACTGATAATAATTAATTAATAATAATAATCATTAAAAGAATAATGAACAAGTACATGTAACCAAATCAATCAAACATTGGCGAGTACCTTCCGTGTCCCTGCTGCATCTCGTTCTCTCATATGCTGCTCTAATTCCTCCTTCTCTCTTTGATCTTTCAACATTTCTTCTTCAGACTGTATGCAAATGACAAGAAATTACATCAAAACAAGAGATGGACAATAATAATAATAATAACAATAAACAATGCTTTTAAAAAAATGTAATGAAACAATGTCTATACACAAAGGAAAGTTTTTTAAAAAAAAAAACCCATTGACATGATCAACAATAGACTTCAGAAAATCTAGTTTTCTTTTGAAAACACAAATCATATGGAAGATAGGCAATAATAGCTTTGTATCATCCAGGTCATATGGATCTAAACATCACTCAGTAAGGAACCTAATTACCCAAAACAGGACCAGAAACCACTGATGAAGAGAGTTGGATATGCAGCTTGGGAAAAATAAAATATAGCTTACAGTCAGCCATAACATTAATCAAACAAGTGGATATGACAGAAACTTCATTATCAGTAACGAATTTGGTCATGCACAGGCAAATTTAGACATTTAGGAGGGGAGTACTGAAAAAGTACCTCCGAATCATCATCATCATCAGGGGAAGTTCTTCTCTTCACTTGTCTCTCACTTTCCTTTCTCAAAATCCCCTGCAGGATTGCATTTGGTCAAAACAATTCACATGCTGTTAGAAGAACCATCGATTAGCAGCTTACCATGAGCAAGAAATATGAAAATGAATCTAATAGGTTATGAGCACTTTGCCTCGTCGTCTTGATCATCTTCAACTTCAGTTTTCTTCCTGAAACGCTTTTTTTTATGATCTTCAGGCCTTCTAGATGAAGAAGAAGTAGTTAATGAAGATTTATCCACAGATTCATCATCACTATCGTCATCAGCCTTCAAAATTGTGTAAGTCTTCTGCTTCCTGGCCAACATTACAGCTTCTCTCTCTTGTTTTTGATATTGCTGATACAGAATGCAGAGTATCAATAGACAGCAGATACTAGAGATTTCCATAGAAAAGGATTTGCTACATGAACACTATGGCAGCATATTTCACTGCACCTTAGATAAAAAAAGAAAAACTCACATTTAAACCAGATGATTTGCGAGGAACTCTGGAGTAAATTTCTTCCGCAAATGCATGAGTATCCGTAGACGAGATCCCGAACTCCACTAGCTTGCCCACCAAATCAGCTGGTGAAGTAGCTTGTTTGGCTGCAACACCAAAAAAGTAATTGCCAAAACATGGCACATGAATCCCTGACATATGATTTCCAAACTGACTATAGAAGAATTTTCAAGGTGCAATGATATTAGATGAATTACATAGTCCAATCATGTACTGTACGACTGTGGGCTGAGAATATCCCAGTAGGGACATTAATTTTTCTGATACCCATGTCTTTAGACTATCATCACCCCCCATTGTCACTGCAGGAACATAAAATACAATACATTAGTCTAGTTTTGGAGTACATAGTTAGAGAAAATGAAAAGAGTCTCTCTGACAATGAGGTTAAGACTCCCATCAGCCCAAACAGAACTTGATCAATAGTTATAGACACAATAAAGAACGAAACATATATGCAATATTTGCAACAAGTGCTAATGTTAAAAACACATGCAAGATAGAATACTTCTGAAATTTTTTTAATACAAAGTAATCCGCAAACAAACTAAGTCTATTAAAAACTTTTTGCTGTATGTTTCTGCTACGTTTAGAGGGAAACAATGTCAAGAAAGAAAATGTGACTCAGAAAATGTTTTTGCTGTATGTTCTAATTGCGCCATGCGCTGCCTCCATCCCAGCAGCCCACAGAAACCCTACAATTGGGCATGTGAGAGTGAGAGAAGAGCGGGACCGTGATGAGCTACGGCGCCACCGTGCTGCCGCACCGCTGCGCCCCCGCAACACAGTCAAAAGCGTCGCTTCACAGACTACTTTCGCGAAGCGTGCGAGAACAGCCGCTGTGAGGAACGCCGATGCGCTAGTCCGCGAGAGGCGCCGCCGCGAGAACCACCGCGAGAGAACAAAATCAAGAAATCAAAACGTGAAAAGAACTAATTACCAACAATGATTCTCCTGCAGTGCCTCCTCACACTAGGAAGGAATCGATTTTCCTGACCAAGGTCCTAGTCTACTCCGAAGGTGTGAATTTGTAGAATTGAAATTGATTACATCACTCTTCTTATGGAATTGCAGTAAAATGGTTTCTCTAAAAACCTAAAATTAATAAATAAAACTGTAAATAAAGCAATAACTCAGAGATAATTGGATGAGATAATATAAATTTGATTTGATTGATTTGGTTTGTAAGCTAAATTACATTATCAAAAATCTTATTCACAGAGACAACAAAGATTAATCACTCCCCCGTTCTTAATGCTCGTGAATTTTCAAACAAGTAATCCTGAAATCACTTTTAAAAAGAAGAATAAAATATATTTTTTGAAAAATTGTGGGGTGCAGGTTTAAATTGAGGGGTGCAGGAAGCAGTTGCACAAAAAAGTCACGTAGAAGAAAGAAAATAAAACAGAAATAAAGGCAATTTCTCCCTCCATCATATCCTTTATCACATGCACCCAACTCAAAATTTAAAACCTAACATTATCCTTGATTTCATTTTTGCTTACGGATGTACAAATCCAGAAGTGATTTTTATACATTATAGATTTCGAAATTTGGAAGATTATTTTCGTATTTTATTTAAGTTTCTGGATGATCATATCCAGAAGTGAGTTATGAGTTTCAGTTTTCATATCCAGAATGATGTGCTATAGATGGTGTTGAGGATTGAGATCCAAAACTCATTTATGTTTGCTCCATAAGGTTATTTATGTTGTCCAAATAAGCTTCTAGGTGATGAAATTCAGAAGTAACATATTAGTTTTGGATCTATGTATTCAGAATTTTGGGATTTAGCTTACGGATATGAATATCTAGAAGACAAAAATTTAAAATTATTAAGAACAAAACGGACATTTCACGTTAGTGTTAGTATGTTGGTATAAGTGTGAATTGATATAGTGTAGAAAGAATCAACCTTTCTAACCTAAATTAGATTATCAAAAATCTTATTCCTAGAGACAAGAAAGATCAATCACTTCCCCATTCTTAATGCTCATGAATTTTCAAAACAAGTAATCCTAAAATCACTTTAAAAAAAAGAATAAAATATTTTGTTTGAAAAATTGTGGGGTGCAGGTTCAAATTGAGGGGTGCAGGTTCAAATTGAGGGGTGCTGGTTCAAATTGAGGGGTGCAGGAAGTAGTTACACAAAAAAAGTCATGTAAAAGAAAAAAAAAACAGAAAAAAAAAGGAAAAAGAAAATAGTATATGAAAAAAAGTCAGCTCATTTGTGTGAGCGAACAGGGAAATAAAACCGCCCAATCGAACACCACCCGGGTACAACACTACACCCAGGTCGGTGGGACAAGAAATCGCGAAGAATTGTTCCGCTACTGTCTCACTCTCTCGCAAAACCCTTCATCAATTTCACAAACTCAAACAACAAATCATTCTTCATTGCTAACCTAAAAAATGGGTTGTTTCTTGAGCAAAAACGCTGATACCAAAGCCAGCAGGATCGCACGTTGGCGAGCCACTGGAATTGTTGCTTTGCGCGATTCCAAATTAAAGGTAATCGGTTCTCTCTCTTTATCGTGTCTTATTCGATTTTGCACGATTGTAGTTTTTTTCTTGTTTATTTTTTATTGCTTCGTTGGTTGAGATGATCGCTGCATGTGGGGTTTTAACCGTGTCACGTTTTAAACCTTGAATTCGTGTTAATGTTATGCTGTTGGTGAAAAACAGAAGCCTCAACTGTTGTAGTCCAAAGTTAATGACACTTAAGTCATTGCTTAAGATATTTTTTTCTTTTTACTTCTTCTTTAAGCTTGGTATATATGTTTATAACATTGGATTTGAAACCTTAGTGAATATTTAATTTTTATGTGCTTTTGTGTGTACTGGTTTGGTAGTGTTAGTTTGGAAGCTTTGATTACGTCATCTGTTTTGTTGTTGTTTGAATTGTGTTATTTACAATGTGAAACTATTTGAGGTGTTTTTTTTGTCTGAATTGATTCTTGGAAAAGTGATGTTATACTGTTATGTGATACATGCCAGACTCTTGTTAAAACATTTGATGAGGTCTGTGGCTTTTCTTGAAAATTTGAAATTTTATGTTGTTATTATACGTGTGGGCAATTTCCTTCATTTCTTTTTGTGTATTTGTATTTGTGTGCTTGCTTGTGTGTATTTTTTTAAAACACACTTACTTACCATGCAGCCTTTTCAAACAGACATTTCCAGATGAAATTATTACGTTAGACACTTCTGTTCGCACTCTTGACTTGACGCATAATCGAATAGATAAGTGGTTTTTCATTCTTTTCTTATTTTTAGCTTACATTTTGGTTAAGATGTCATTGATCCAAAGAGGATATGGTAATTTTGACATGTAACAAAATTGTGTTTTCTCTCTAAAAGGATTAGTACTTTGTTATTAACAATTCATTTTCTTGACTGCAGTTGACATTCCAGTGGAAATCAACAAGTTAATTAATGTACAACGCTTGGTAAGGACCAATCATTACTTTATCCAGCTATGCCTTTGAGATGGTAGCTTCTTTGAGCATTTCCTATAAACTTTTTTGAACTAAGATATTCTTTATGGTTTTTATTTGTTGTTTTTAAATTATGAGGGTCAGTAAATTAAATAGGTTGTAAGAGAATATGACAATATATTTTTGGCCCTCTTTTCTCAATACTTATACTGGTATTACCAATTATTGTTGACTTGAGTATGTTAACTTTCAATTTTTAAAATAACTATTCTAGGTTTGAGTAAGTTGTCTTTAATAGGATTTAATGAAAAGTTGTTGTGTGCTTTGTGTTGTACCAAATTCCTAGACATGTCCTTTCCTATTCTCTTCTTCCCTCTCATACATTGTATTTAGAATCTCCGAAGTTATTTTAATCTTGAGATCCAAAGAGATGGAAATTCATTCTCTATTCTTTTGTATTTTCCTCAAGTATATATACAATTTATTATCATTTCTTAATTAGCAAAACATACAAGAAACTAAACACTATAATTGTCTCCTTACTCTGTAATTGGTACAACCTTATCCAAGTTGCCATATGTGCTTCTTTTACACCACTCATTGGACTTATAAACTAAAGGGACAAATAGAAGTTATTAAGACCAAGCCAGACTGAAGTTTGGCTTCATTTCCGCAACTCCCCATCAAATCTTATCATTTTTTTATTTTCCCTTTACAAGTTTGGTTACTATTTGATTGTTAAATTTTTGATTTTTTTCCTCCACTTTGAAACTCATGATCTTTTGACTGTGTTAGGTAGGACTGCTATCTTTCATTTATTTTACCCATAGTAGTACTTGGGTAGTCACTTCTTTAATGTTTTAAAACTAGGTAGAATTATACAATAGTAAAGATTGATTACAAATACTATTTTTAATTGAAATTGCATTGACATCACAGATATTAGCGGAGAACTTCATCGAGAGACTACCAGTGAGTTTAGGCAAACTCCAATCTTTGAAACTGATGAACCTGGACGGAAATCGAATTACTTCCTTACCTGATGAATGTAATCTATAAGTAACTATTTAAAATAAATATTATTTATTTTCTTGGCATTTGTTTAGTGGAACTTTTCTTTGTTTCTCTGTATTAACTGAATGTATTTTTTCTCTAGTGGATCAGTTAGTAAGGCTTGAACGCTTATCTGTCTCAAGGAATTTATTAGCATCCTTGCCAGTAACTATTGGGAGTTTGAGAAATGTAATACATCTCTTAACCTAAATATCATTCAACTTTTATATTATCTTCTTATCCATATGTTTAGTGCACTTGTATCTAGATATGATTATTTGCTTCATGACTGTGCAATTTTGAAAAGTTGCAATTATCCTGAGTGTAGACATTTCAAAAAGGTTGTTGTCTCCTTGCCATGCATGTGTTAGTGTAAGCAACGATGTTTCTCGTCATAATGAAAAAAAACTTCAAATTTTATTGTGCCATCCAATGTAGTATGTTATTTTCTAATTCTTAATGCTTCAAGAGAATGAATATAAGTTTTACTCTTTAAATTGGCTGAACTTCTAAACCTTGAATAATCTTTAATTAGCACTTCTAGAATTCAAGAACTCTGATCCAGACACACATATTGTAGTCTTATTCAATGCAGAATTTATGCTAAATAGACTTGTCATTATGATTTGCACAGAGCTTGGTACAACCATGCACTCAAAAAATTGAAGTTAAATATAGTTTGGCAAACTTTAATATGAAATGCTGGCCTTATTTTGACATTAGAGACTAATACATTGTTTGATAATGTAGTTGGTGCTTTTGAATGTCTCAAATAACAAGTTACAGTCTCTTCCAGAATCTGTTGGTAGCTGCTCCTCTTTGGAAGAGTTACAAGCTAATGGTATGTTTTATGTAGAAACAAATTATTCATGTATGTATTTCATGAGCATGGAAATGCTTATGTTTGCATATTTGCATGTGTGTGTGTTTTCCTTGCTTCCTTATTCATATTCATGTGTCTTGTGTGTTTACTCAGCTAGATTTTTTTGTTAACCTGAAGAGGAGGATCTGCCTTCATGATCTTTATTTCTCTTCAATGGAAGCTTTTGTTTTAGGGTTTTCTGAACTAGATTGCTTTGCATGTATTCTTGGTATTTGAGATTATTTTCCTTAGTTGACATCTTATCTTGAAGTTTAAGTGTTTGGAGTGCCTTGTGCGTTGTAGTTTGTTCATGTTTGTTTTAGTTATTTTCAAGAATGATTACTTTTTAAAAATATTTCTTAGGAATCGGTCAACCCCCACCTCATGACTCCAAAATAAGTTAATCCAAACATGTGTAGTTTAATTTAATTAGAAGTAGTTATAGGGTTATATGTGGTTATTCTTTCAAGGCATGCTATGCTAATATTTAATGATGAAGGATGACTGGTTATATATCATGTGATTGACCGATTCTCTGATAATATAATTTGGATCTTTAGAACAATTTACATCATCTTTATGTATATTTGCCTTTATGTTGTGTTTGATTGAGGCTAATTCAACCTTTTTGTTAACATTTCAGATAATCTTATTGAAGATCTTCCATCTTCAGTGTGCAATCTCTCTCACTTGAAGTCACTTTGCTTGGATAACAATAATGTGAAGCAGGTAGTATTTATGTGATTTTGAAGTCTAGATTATGAAGTTCTAGACTTGATTAAAAGCATTTTACCGTTTCTCCATTTCTTATAATAATTTATTTATTTTGTGAGTGTGAATTGAATTTTTCTTTGTTCTAAAATTGGATGGACATCTTTTAAGGACAATCCATCTATATTGTAAAAGCAAAAATTGGTTGAATATTGATTTCTTCTTTGTTCCTTCTCTAGAATTTTGTTGCTATCCATTGTAATTTAAAGCAAGTACTTTAGTCCTTAAATGTATTTTTGAAGCTTTAATAAAACAATGACAAAGACTTAGCCAAATTATATTAACTATTGAGTTCAACTACCTAAATTCATCTGATGAAACTTGTAACACATCTATCTTTATATTAACAAAATGTTTTTAATAAACATATCCTAAGAGACTAATTAAAAAACTGACGAGGGAATATAAAATTATTGGGTAACTTTATACAATTAGGCATCATATCCATAAATTTTAAAATAATTAGGACCAAGATATGTATAAGCTTTTTTTAACAAAAATATTATAGTAAGAATACATATATATAGCTAGCTGTAATTAATTTGGAAATCAAGATTGATAAAAGATTGGTCAATAACAATTTGAAGAAGATAGAGAAATAGAAAGATTGTACAAGAAATTTATACTGGTTCAGATCACAAAGGATTCTAGATTTAGACTCAGTTATTTAATCTTTGAATAACTGGAATCCACTATCTTTAAATGTTTGTACAAACACTTACAATAGGCAAGCAAACACAAGACAACAAAACAACCATAAGATCTACTCTTGAATACATACACTCAAGACGATACAAACCTAATCAACTCTTGATCACACAAGAGGATATACACTGGAACATTCTAGCAACTCAGGAAAGGAAAGAAAGTACCAGGGATTTATCACAGCAGAAGCAATTCACAAGCAATTTCAGTACAGCACAACCTTTTGAATTTTTAAAAACTTGTAAGCACTCTTTTGCAAATGAAAGTAGCTATGAAAGATCTCAAAGAATTTGCTTTTCAAAGTAGTATTCGTTGTATAAAAGCGTGAGACCAAGGTTCTAATTACAGAGTTTAAAATATGTTGATTGAAAACTAATTTAGACGTATTTAATTGATTTCTTCAAGTTGGTAATCAATTATTCTTACTGAAATTTGAAAAATAGTTACAACACTTTCTGTTTTAATCGATTATGACATCTGTTAATCAATTATTTCATCTTTGTGTTTAATTTAGAGAATGAAGTTAATTGGTTATACAAGATTTTAATCAGTTAATTGCTGAGAACACTGAAAACACATAATTATGCTCTCTGTTTTAATCGGTTAAATAGACTGATGATCAATTATCATGTTCTAAAACCTCTCAATAACAGTTTAATCGATTACTTAAAAACATAATCGATTATCATAACAATAAAACATTTTCCCCATGTTTTCAACTATTCAAAAACATTTTCCCATCTACTATTTTGTACTTGTCTTCTTCTATGACATAGTTTTTTAGTCTTGATTTGCTTACCCATTTGTTTCATTTGAGCAAAGTCCTAGCTATTTTAGCTCAACAATCCTTTGAGACAAATTGCAAGAAGTGGTCCTTTGGCCTCACTTTAATTGACTACCTTGACCTTGTCATATTTGAAAAGGGTGTGCATATGCATCCTTCCAAGATACAAGTAGTTTAGAGTGGCCGAATCCAACTTCCACCAAGAATATTTGTGGGTTCTTGGGCCTCACGGGATATTATAGGAGATTCATTTGAGATTATGGCAAAATGGCATAGCCCCTGACAACTTTAACTAAGAAGGGTTTCTTTTGAGGTGGTTTATGGTCGAACAAATCTGTTTGTGATGTGCTTTCTACTTGGGGAGACCCAAGTGGATTTTGTAGCTTTAGTTTTTGTTGATAGCGATGAGGCAATTCGCCAATTGAAATTCCATCTTCATATGGCCCACAATCCATGAAGAAGGCAACAGATAAACATGGTTGGGCACTAACATTTGAAGTTGTGCCCCCTTATGCAGCAGGTTCAGTGTTGCTTCATTGCCTCCCAGTTTGACCATGGCCAACCCCGAAGCAATGCTAGCACGCGTGAGGGCAAAAATGTTGGGGAAGTTGAGGAATGGTTGGTTTTATGAAAATTGTAGCCAGTAGATGAGGCTACTTGGGAATTGGCTTTGTCAATGTATGCCAAATTTCCTACTGTTAGAAACGAGGACAAAGCTAATCTGTTAGGATGTGGAATTGTTAGGAAACAGGACCTTATTGGAAATAAGCCTTTAAAGGTTTATCAATGTAGGCCAAAAACAATTAGGCACTAATAGTTTTTGTTAATATTTTTGTTTTGGAGGGCTAGTGAGCCAATTTCTGAAGTTGTTAGAAATGCATGTGTTTTCTATTGTAAGGTATTCTTTTTGGATGGAGGAGGGATCATCATTGGGATCTTTGAGAGTGAAGAGAATTTCTCTCACTTGGGGAGCTTGGCTCTTAGTAGCTTTTCTTTCTTCTATAGCTTCTATTAAATCCTTTTTCTCTGCAAGTGCCTCTGACACATAACGTATCAGTTGATGATGCCATCCCAAGTCAACTACATCTCTGCTATTATTAGCTGACGGGATCCGCTGTTAGAGGTATCATGAGTTTCTTCTTGGTATCATGAGATTGCTGTCTAAGCAAAGGCTTTGCATGCAAATTCTTACCAGAATTTGACCAATTGGTACATATCTTTATCTCGAGGGAGCACTCCATAAGACTTCTCACATTACGCTTCTGAAAAAATGGATGAGATTAACTTCATGTTATGGAAGCAAGTGCAACAGGTCAAAGTAGTGAGTTAAGGACTTCAAATCTTTTGCTATATTTTCAATCTATATATTTCAAATTGTTATCTCTCCTAAGAAGGTTATATACACTAGCAGTTGTTGGATCATTTGATGTTTCTATGGTTCCTTTCATTGTTGTTATAATCTCTTCTTCCTTGTTTAGTTGGATGCATTCATTCTTTTCACAGTTGTGGGATGAAATTCATAATTTCGTCCATTATTGTATGCATTAAAATTTGTCACTTTTAAGCAGCAAAATTGGCATATTAAAGCCATAATTGATTCCTTGCTTTCTATTCGTATTGGACCTCTAGCTGAAAAAAAAACACCATGATTTTATCCTCGATGGTCTACCCAAGGATTATGATGTCCTTGGGGTCTCTATTAAGTAGATCAGATCCTTAGTCCATTGTTGCTATTATTGAATCACTCGGGTATAATAGCCTAATTTTTGTGTGTTTGTGTTCATATACTAGCAAATTGATCTTTCTTTGGAAGGATAAAACAAAGTTTTGGTTTACCAAGGGAATCTAGAAGGATTTTGTGTGTGAATTTAACACAGTTGATGTTTTAGTGAAAGGATACTTAAAAGCTTAGGAAGCATATAGGCATATATATATATATATGAACATATAATAGAAACAAAAGTTGAATATCCTCCTGTGTTGCTATCCTGAAATAGTTTCACGATTAAATTCAAATTACAAGTTGAATATATTATAGAGTAAGAACAATGATAGCAGATGGAAACCTAAGCAAGAATAAGAAGAACTAGCAAATTGGAACAAATTGAATGAAAGAAAATAAGAAAAGGATGAGAGGACTTAGGAGTGGAAGAAGAATGGTGCACCACTTGTAGAAGAAGATTCCATGCTTCTCCAAGATCCAAGTATTGAATCACCACTTAACTTGTATGAATCAAAATAAGACTCTAAGAATGCTTTTTAGACACTCAAGGTACTGAAATTCTCTGTATTTCATATATCTCAAAAGTTGCTTTACAAAGGCTAGGCATGGTTATTTATAAGACAAACCATCCTCAAATTCATATGCTAATTACAATGAAATAAATGTAATCCTAACCTAGCTAGTTTTCGCTGAAGTATACAATGATAAAAGAGGAGGGAAATTTAAATTTTATAAATTCTAATCCCTTGATTTTAGGCATGAATTAAGGAAGGTGCAAACCATGCCATGGTCACACTTTCTTTGCCTTGTCTCCTATGTGCTTTGGTCGAACTTTGCATGGGCCTTGGTTGGGCTTGAATGGTTGTCTTCTGCTCCTTGCTTCCTTGCACTACCTTGGCCGCACCTCCTAGCTCCTTTTGAGCTTGATAGGTCCAAATACAACTAATGCTAAAATTACTATGTGTTCCTATTTTTACAAAGAAAAATAAAGGACGTATCCTACAGTTTTTGAGTAAGAGCACCTTCTCTTGTCATGCTCGAAGTTATCTTTTTTGGAATACTGTGTTCTTGCTCTTCTTTTTTTATTTTATTTTATCTTTATTCATGCACTGCTTATTTAGGAACTGCATTTGTGTTGCTAATATATTTGGCATCATATACACTCAATTATGACTACATTATAGAATAATGTAGTGCTTAGGCCAAATTTGAGTACAATCAGTAACAAAATTGGGTTCCCAAATAAACGTAAGATTTCTCCCTACTATGGAGTTCCTCCTTCAAAACTCCTCAAATAACAATTTAACACATTATTTTCCTTTTACAAATGTTTTACACAATCTATTTATAATTATAATTATGTAATCTAAAATTAGCACAAAAAGAACTACCTAAACTTTGCCTAACATGAATTATAATCGCCGGATTTTGAACTTGGCCTATCAAAATACATGAAATTTGAACATCCTAATCTTATTTGCTTCTTGTTGTAGATTTGACATGATTTTGAGAGGATTCCTTAAACTTTAGAACTCTTGTAATATTCAAAACGTACTTGATACGTCAATTTTTTTTATACCGCATCAAGTGACTGGTCAATATGCTCTTCTATTCAGAGATTTGTCGAGAGTATCTGAGTGTTTTCACAGGAGTATTACAACACTGATGAATAATAATAACATATACTTGACATTAACATTTCTTTCATCTGTTGAATCGGTACTATTATGTGGGAGGTTGTCTTGTCAAGTGTTTAGCTTTTATAAACTCTACAGACTTGAATGATTGATTGAAAATTGTTTGGTTATTATTTTTGCTTCTGAAGTATGTGTCAGTTAGTGTTGTATTAAGTTTGATATAGTTTTTGTTATAGGTGTTTTATCAGCTGTTTTTTAAGAGCTTTGTTTCTTTTCTTTGTCTATACAAACGAGAACCCTTGCTTTTCATTAAACAGAAATCATCAATACAGAATTCCTTTTCTGTTTCTCTTTTCTCTCTCTCTCTCTCCCCCTTAACTCTAACATGGTATCAAGAGCTTAGTGATCATCTGTTGAAGATGATTACTATTATGTGGGAGGTTGTCTTGTCAAGTGTTTAGCATTTTATAAACTTTACAGACTTGAATGATTGGTTGCGAATTGTTTGGTTATTATTTTTGCTTCTGAAGAGTCCAAGGTTTTCATTCAGAGCATACACTTAAAAGTGACCTGAATGAGTGGTTTACCTTTATGATGGAGTTATTTTTATTCACCATGTTAACTTCTCCACTAATATATATGTTGTACAATAATAATTTTACGTAGTTGAAAGGATGTGTAAAATCGATGAGAGGTAGGCTTGTTCCTGTTTCTTTTTGCATTAGTTTGCATTAAGGGTGAAAACTTATGTTGCTTGAATATCAGGAATATCCAGTTTCATTCCCACGAATATGCATGAGAAGTTATTCATTATCACGATCACTAGTAAGAGGCGATCAAGGGACAATTGCCAAGTTGATATTTTAACAGTACATGTTAAGTTCTAGAGATAATTTTTAGCGATAGCTGCTAACTTGTAGTTTTGACTTTGAATTACATATTCCATACTAACTAGAATTCACGTTGATGGGTTTGGACTATGGCATCATAGTTGTCCATCTTGTAGGTAATAAACTATTTTTACACAATGATACCTTTTCCACTTTTTTTCTTTATAAATCCGTCGCATTTGAATATTTTTTGTTTGGCTCTAGAAATTCCAACCCTAACAAATTTATATTTTAGCCAGTTTCCTTAGATTTCAAATGTCTTGATGACACTTTGGTTTCATTTCGGACAGACACCTCTGAATTTATTGAAAGACTGCAAAGCTCTTCAGAACATATCACTGCATGGTAATCCTATATCAATGGATCAATTGCAACAGGTATGATCTTGTTACGTATTTTTTACCTCTCCTATTTGAATGATAGAATTATAGGTTCAATTTTCAATTCAATACAATTGAACGATTGATGAATGATCTAGATGGAAGGGTTTCAAGAGTTTGAAGCAAGGAGGAAAAAGAAGTTTGACAAACAAATTGATTCAAATGTGATGATCGGTTCCAAAGGTCTTGATGAGGGTGTTGATTTATGATGTGGTCAGGCTTGTTGAGACCATTTACAATGGGGAGCTTTTTTTGGATGTGGTGTGGAATACATGGTTTTTAATTCATCGATTTTCTTTCACATATGAAACAAGTGGGTGGAGATTCCTGTCATTATATATGATTATTTTTTTGCCCCATCCAAATTTGCCTACAAAGTGTTGCCTTATAGATGCAGGCTTATCCAACACTGGATTGAAAGTTTACATATACGGGGATTTGAAGTCATTTTGTCGATAATAAAATATTTTTCTCTGCAGCTATAAGTTCAGACCTTTAAAGAAGGCATAATTGTGCAGTTGAAAATGTTACATAAAATGGGAAGAATCCATTTTATTGCTTTGTGTGGTTATCCTACTCTAGTTCCTTGTTTGCCTGTAAAGATGATGGGTTCAAGAACAAAAGTAATGGCATTACTTCGAAAATTGGAGATATACTGTTGGAGATATTGACTACATCATTAAGCTTAGATGGTGTTTGTTTTGTCAAGAATTAAAATTGTTATATCTAATAATGCCTCTGAATTACTAAGGCTTACTGTTAATGATCTACGAAAAATAATTGCAAGTGAGCCTTTGGAAAATATGTTACTGATGTTGCTTCGATGCCTTGGTGACCGGGTATGAATCTTAAGATTCTTCTACATAGGCATTGAACAAATTTTGTTGGGAAAAATATTGTAATTTTGCATTACGTAAGGGACAAATAAACGATTTTTTTTTTCTCGTTTGCTTGGATAAAAGTGAAAGGGAACAAAAAGTTACATGCACAAAAATTTGCTTCCTTCGTTTTTTTAAGCGAAATAAAGTAGAGAAAAAGCTGAAAGTCGTATTTTTAATCTTCTTCCTTTGTATTCATCTGCTGTCTAAATAAAGATACGAAGAAAGGCTTAGCTTTTACTTCCTGCACCCCCAGTTTTGAACCTACAGTCCTACAATTGGATGAAATGACTAAATTGCCCTGTCCTCTTGTCCCTCGTTGCACTTCACCCACTGCTGCCATCACCGTTGTCGTCGCTCCTCCATCAACAAGAAGAAGAAAAAAACTTATTCTAGAAGTTTTTTTCATAATACATTTTATGTGTTTCATAAAGTTTGTTTTGGAAAACTCATTGCGGAAGGTAATATATACCTTTTAGAAGGTTTGTTTATTTCAAAATGTATTTCATGCGTTCTAAAATTTTGTCCTTAAAATCTTGTTTTGAAAATCTTATCTTGTAATGGAAAAATGTGTTTTAAAATGTATTTCATGAATTTCAAAATACATAAAATGTATTTCAAAAAGTTTCCAAAAAGATAATCCTGAAGTTACTTTGAAGAAAGGTAGAATAGTCATTTTGAAAATTATGGAGATTTAGATTCAAATTGAGGGATGCAGGAAGCAATTTCCAATGTAAAATTAGATATGTAGACTCAATTTTTGCTTAAGTGAAATGGTGGAGGTTAGGTGCAACACTCGGAAAACGAAGTACAACTATAAATGGAAAGATTATTAGCTGAATTCAGCATGAAAAATTACCTAACTTTCCTCTGATAAATTTTTTTTCCCTCTGATTCTCAAATTCTCTCAAATTCCTCTTATCAATCCTCTTTTCACTAATAACTTCTCAATTCTTTTATTCTTCAATTATTAGGTTCTTAACCATGTTGCGTGTTGTTATTGGGGATAGTAAAAGATGCAGGTAAGGGAAACCACCGGAAAAAAAAGCTAACTAAAGATATGAAAATTTTAATTCTTTGCCTCCTTTGAATAACAGATACATTTTATAATATCCTTGCCAACTAATAACTATGAGACAGTTGTAACTTCTAACAGAAAACATAACAGAATTGTGACAACTCATTCCTTTCTAGATGAAATCTTTGAACTTTATAGGCTTTTTTTATTTATTTTGAATGGGTTTTGATGCTTTGGGCCTATAAATTGCTTCTTCCTGTGAAAGAACCTTGTCTTCAAGGTTGGTGGATGGGCTTATAGGGAAGGCTGGTATTGTTATGATTGTGGAAGGGAAACTTAATCTCGTTATAGATGATTGGGTATGAATGAAAATTGCGTCGTTTGTAGTTTGTGTGGTTGGACATTGAGTTATGGTCTTTGGTGTGTGTCGTTGGGCTCACTGATTGGTTGGATAGAGGGCAAAGTAAGTGGCTGATGTGGAAATTTAATATTGTGCTTAAATGGGCTTCGTGTGTGGATTTTGGTGGGTCCAATGGTTAGTTGGATTGAAGACAAGGGATTGGGTGTTGTGTATAGTCATATTGGGCAAAAGTGCACTATTTGTGTGGATGGGAAACTTGGCATTTGGGTTTAGAAACTTCTGAACGAGAAAAGCATTTGGGCAATGGGATATAGTTTGATGATTAATTAAGTTTGTAAAAGCATGTGGGTCGAAGTGGTATACAGTTGTATGTTTAATTAAGTTTGTAGAAACACGTAGGTCAATTGTCATTGGTGCCAATGGAGGTGGGAATTGGAGCTATGGTGAAAGACGTGTGTCTTTAGATGCTAAAATTGCAGGGGTGAGTGAGTTTGTAGTTAAGGAGATGTGTGATGTAGTTGGGGTGAGCTTACTTCTTGATTTGGAAAGAAAGTGGGGAGATCAGGTGTTGGTGAGGGTGGGATTTTTTACTCTTGCGGGTAGTGGAAGAATCAGGTTAGAGTTGGGTCGTGATAGGGTTTAAGTAGTGATATATGAAAAATTGGGTAAATGCGTGAGGATGATGACAAGAGGAGTTCATAGCCACTTCGCCGATATAGTGCTTAATGGGTATGGGTCGAAAAAGCTTCATGAGAGATTGTGGTGAGTTTTGAAAGTGAGTGAAACTTGGCGGTAAGCTTGACGACGGAGAAGAACCCAAACATTTACTTCGAAAGTGTGATGGTGTCGTGAGTGGTTGGTTATTCGTGCCATTCTTTTTTAGGTTCGTGTCAATGTAGCTTTCAACTGGTGAACCATTTGTGTGTGTAGTGTCATGTTCATATTTGGTTTTGTGGTGGTTCCTGGGAAGTAGTCTAGTATTGTGGGTGGTGGTTGTCCGTATAAGGCTTAAAACAAAGATGTCTTAATGGCAAAATGTATGAAGAATTGTACCAAAACTCAATGAGATGCAAGTATCGGTACTACGTTCGTGGATTTTCACTGGTGAAACATCTGAGGTAAAGTTCTAAAGTTCAATTGACAACTTCTGTTTGTCCATCTGTCTGAGGATGATACGCGGTACTGAACTTCAACTTTGTAACCTGCAAATCCACTTCTTCCAAAAACGGCTTTAAAAAACAAGATCACAACCAGAAATGATAGACTTGGGAACTCCATATAACCTGCAAATCTCAACAGAAAAACAGTTAACTAGTTGGGTGGCGTTGAAGGACATAGGAAAAACAATGAAGTGGGCTGATATGGATAGCCTATCGCAAACTACCCAGATGATTGTGTGTTCATAAGATGAAAGTAAGTGAGTCAGTTTATTTGGTAGGGGTATGGGTTAGAGTAATCCCAAAGGTTTTTTATTTATGGGCTTGTTGTGTTGGCAGGGAAGACATTATTTGATGTATGCTTTGGTGTCATGGTACATGCCTTGTCAGAAGAACGAGGCAGCAAGTCGAGCCATGGCAGAATTAATCTCAACACATATATCAGGATCACAAGTATAGCATGTATCAAAGTTGGAAAGATTTTCTATATCTAAATTAGGATCATGATGTGAATTCAAACTTTGCTTAGAAATATC
>Ga0123342_1001163_pt1 | contig 44023 bp, 31 predicted proteins | sample Turbeawhitnodule_FD_89960 | JGI IMG/M metagenome (GOLD analysis project Ga0123342, IMG submission 89960) | Root nodule microbial communities of legume samples collected from Mexico - Turtle bean Mexico white nodule | ecosystem: Host-associated > Plants > Roots > Nodule | place: Mexico: Nepantla...
ATATACAAGTAGTACACTCATTATAGGGTTTAACTAAAGAAGGAAATAATCAATATTAAATACTAGAATCATAACACACAAAGATAAAATAAAGGTTATTCCCTTCTATAAAGAGAAATAACTGTTAATTAGAAAAGACACCTAATTATTCTTCTCTATAAAGAGAAACAACTGATAATTAGAAAAGACTCCCAATTAATATTATGATCCTTCTGTAACTCTGGTATCTGTATCCTTTAATAAAAAGACTCGTTTGGTTGCCAAGGGATATACTCCAACTAAAGATATTGAGAATTTTGAGACTTTCACTCTAGTAATTAAAATTACTAACTACCATTAAATTTATTCTATCTTTAGCAAGTACGCAAGTACTAAGGGATGTATTCTTTATCAAATAAATTTCAATAACTTCTTTCTTCATGGCGATCTTGGTGAAGAAATTAACATCCTTCCACTAGTCTTAATCTTTCTCAGCCAACACAAGTTTGTAAATTTAGAAAATATTTATATGAATTAAAGTAGGCGAGTAGGAAATGAAACTCAAAACTAACTCAGACTGTAATACAACTTCGTTATGTTCAAAGTACAACTGATAACTTTTTATTTATTCGCACATTATCATTAAAACTTCGTTGATATAGTTGATGAAATTATGTTGGCTGGAATAATCTTCAAGAAATATAGCATATTAAAACTCATCTTCATAACTCTTTTAGAATTAAAGACCTTGGTACTCTATTTTATTCTTCATATTTGAAATAATTCATTCACCTTCTGATAGTGATTTATTGTCTTGCAAAGTTGTCACTTATCCCATGGATCCATCTTGTCCTCTCTCTGAAACTAAAGGTTCGTTGCTTATAAATGCAGGTGAATATTGAAGATTGATTGGGCATTTTGTACCTTACACACATTAGGCCTGACATCAGTTTTGCCATTCATAACCAGTTTGTTTCAAATCCATGAGAACCTCAAATGAAAACAACTTTTTGTGTATAAAGATATATGAAAGGATGTCTTGGTCTTGATCTATTCTTTCCTAGTAAAAATCTCATTGTTATCAAAGTTTTTTTTATTCAGATTCTGATTGGGGAACTTGCATTGATTCTAGAAGGTCTATCACTAGTTATTGTGTGTTTATGGGAAATTCTTTAATTTCATTAAAGTCTAAAAAGCAATCTACATTGTCCAAATCTTCTTTAGAGGAAAAATACAGAGCACTAGCTTCACTTGTTTGTGAACTTTAATAGTTACAATATGTGTGTCATGACTTGCATACTAATATTTCTAAATCTTTTGTCGTTTGTTGTGATAATTAATATGCTATATGCATAGTAATAAATCTCACATGTCATGAGAGGACGCAACACATTGAAATAGATTGTCATTTCGTTCAGACTAAATTTCAAGAATACCTCATTCATTTAATTCATGTTTCTTCTTCTAATCAAGTCGTTGATATGTTGACCAAACTTTTGCGTCCTCGATTATTTTGTGACAACTTATCCAAGTTGAACATGAAATATATACATGCTTCATCTTGTGGGGTACTATTAGATGATAAATCTGATTTCATATAAATATTTAAGTTTTTCAGTTATAATTGCATAGATTTTCTCTATTAGTTGTAGCTGCATCTATTTTCTCTATTAGTTGTAAAATCATCTCTTATTTTTGGTTTTTATGTGTTCTATAGATCGAGTGGTCAATCATCTGAATACGGTATATAAAACTAATAGCCTTCACTATTCTTGCTTATGTTGCTTTTTAACTTTTTCTTGTTTTTCTTGATAGACGTGCTATTTTTCTCTCCTCCTTCAAATGTAATTGGTTATGCTATGTTGGGATGAAGAATCTAATTGATATGTTATAAAAGTGTAAAACTTTTCTTCACTATCACAAAATAAATTGATTTTTTATAATAAGTATTTAAAGAAATATTGTTGGAATTTTTTTATTTGTTTGTTGTATAGTAATATTGTGGCTTGGTACTTCAGCTAAACAAGGTCATGTTGTAGTTTTTAAATCCGTAATGTGACTGGATTAAGTTGTGGGTTTTAGTGTTTGGAGTTTTTGGTTGTGACCATGGAGGTTGCTATATTTGGTGGAAAAAGCTGATCTCTTTCGTGTGGGTGCTTCCTCGACTTTGAAGGTGTGGGAGGTCTTCGGAGTGAGATTTAAATCATTGGAGATGGGATTCATCACGGTTGAATCCAATCCTATGTCTTCCGTAAGTATTTATCTCAGAAAATTATCACTTACAAAGTATATACATTCACAAAATATTTATCTCAGAAAATTATCAATTACAAAATTTTCTTCCGTAAGTATTTTCTAGGATACGTTAAGGAATTGCACTCCCAATGCCTAAAAGCTCATCTAGAAAGTAGGGCAATCATTCTTGCAAACACACTTCATATTCTTTAATTGGTTTTCAAACTAAAGCAATTTATACAATGTTTGTCTAAGTCTATTTAAGGTGAAATTTAACATTTAAAATGATTAAGGAAATAGCAAAATGAATAAGAAAAAGAAAAGATAAGAAAAAACAGAAAAAGTCTATAAATTTAACTGCAACATTCTGTCTCAAACAAATCCAAAATGGTTTTCAATTTTATTCCCCTGCTGGTCCTCTATTGGAAAGATTATAGAAAAATAGTAGCCAGCATTAATATGTATCTCCTTTAAATTACCAAAACTGTTTCTAAGAAATATGCCATGATGCTGGATGATACACAACCAGCCAGCTGATGATATTGGTACCGTATCAAGATCACTCACACTGGTGTAGTTTCCACTATTCCATTCATTCACTTGTTGCAGCCAGCACCATATGAGCAGCACTTCTGCAGTTTGTTAACAAGGTGCAAACTTTCAATAAGTATAAGGAAAATTGTGTGCATATAAATCCAACCTAAATTTTTCCCTGCAATAATTTTTAAACCAAAATCACAAAAATCCATCTTAGAAGCTAAAACTACCCTTTCTTTCTGCATGTCAGGATGTAAGTTTCAAATTAGTTCCAACCGGTACAACTTTCCATGGTAAATGCTATGATAAAACCCTCCCCAGAATGTTTTAATTCAGAATACGCAGTGAGACTATTTGTGTAGATTAGATGAACTCACATTAAGAAACGGTACTGTTTGCATCAACTTTTACTCTCCATTCCTCTTCACTCCTCTTCGGTGAGCCTGTTCGCAGCTGAATCAAAACTTCCATCTGACAGCAGATGTTCATACTGTTCTTTTAAGCCAGACGATTCAATGCCCTCTACGAGATCCTGCTTAATTTGTTGCACCAAAGCCTCAATTCTACTCTTTGATTCAGAAGTTGGCGAATTTCTAGCCTTGGCAACCTCCAATTTCAATTGTTGTATCTTGCTCTTAATATCATCCGATGAGTTAACCAAACTATCAATTTGCTTTCCTATTTCTTCATTTAGTTCTATTATACCTTGGTCAGTGTTATCTTCTTCTTTTAAAGCAATATTGAAGCCTATACCTTGGTCAGTGTTATCTTCTTCTTCTAAAGCAATATTGAAGCCCATCGACTGCAGAGCATTAACCATCTGTGAGTCTAACTCTTTCTTAAAGTCAATGATTTTCTTCTTCAACTCCTCATCCAAATCACTTTCTGAGGATGCATCAACACCTGTAAGTTCAGCCTTTAATGCTTCAAACTCTTCCCTTAATCTAGGATCACTCAAGATTTGATCAACTTTCATCTTCAACTCTTGCTCAAATAGGACAGTGTTCTCCTTGCTTACATCTGACAGACGCTTTGCTTCAGATAATTCATTGAAATACTTAAGATTTTTCTGCAGCTTAACATAATTAGGAGATGCACGTAATTGTTTTTCGAACTCCACCCTTAGCTTTTCTACCTTATCCTTCAGTGATGGATCAAGACTTTCATAATCTGCATTTGCTTCTGAGGCTTCCTCCTGTAGTTGCGACAACCTCTCTGTCAAGCCAGCAGCTTTAATTGCCTCAGAGTATTCTTGATTGATCTCCCTCTCCAGTTGCTTTAACATTTCATCTAACTCTAGTTTTGGAGGAATGGGAGAAGATTTCTTAGCTTCCAAAATTTGTTTCTTCAGTTTCTCAACCTCAACTTCCAGTTCAGCATCAGGAATCTTAGCAATAGATAGATCCTTCTTCTTCATCTTGACTTTTCGAATAGGATCTATAGGAATACCTTCCTGGAACTGACCGATCTTTCTGAACTTAAGCCTGCGATGTTCTAGAAGCTCTTCAGCGCTCATCTTGGTGAGTTCCTGCATGATGGACAAGTGAAACATCTGAAGTTAACCCAAAATTACGCATATCTGTTTTTCAGTAGAATTTGCTGCCTCAAAACTTACGTCCATGGTTTCATTGATTGCTTTTTTTATCTGTTGAGATGTCCACTCTGGATCAGAATGTGCACCACCAATCGGCTCCTATTATAAAGAAACAATGAAGCTATACTTAGATTCTATTCCCAAGAGAATATTGCTATCAATCTACGTAATGTTAAATGCTTATGTTGCACAAGAAAAGATTAATTACAACAAATCAAAGCAAGAGTTAAAGATTCGACAAATTTGCCGGAATACCTAAATAGACTATATATTCATATTTAAACCATTAAGATGATAAATTCACGTATATGAACACGATTTAAGAGGGAAAAAAAGTATAATCAATAGCTTCTTACAGGTATAATACCATCTACAACATCTAATTTGCACAATTCAGGAGCTGTAATCCTCAGGTTCTCGGCAGCCTGCATAGGAAAATAGAAATAAAAATAAAATAGTTGATTTTAAAAAAATATTATGAATTGAAACAGTCAAAGTACTGGCATCATATATACCTCTGGAGCCGCTTTAGAATTCTTCCACAAGATTGCTGCACATGCTTCTGGACTAAATCATGTAATAAATAAAGGTCAAACCAGCAGAAAAGAATAGTAAGACCTTTTCAATTAGTAAAATGATCCATGAGATGACAACACAAGTAGTCAACCATATCACACACACAAGGACATACATAATAAATCAAGCAAGAACTCATTGTGAGAAACGAAGAAAACAACAAATATAGACATTAGAACATGTTTTAATTGTCAAAATTAAAAGAAAAATGCCATGACTTTTCTAAGTGGTCATGTCCACACTAGCTTTTATTCCTAATCCTCCATGTATGGTTGTATGACCCAAATTTATAGTTTTCATTTCTCATAATAACCAGTTCTTTCTTATAGTAAATCTGAAAATACTGATTCTGTTATTGTTTTTTTGAATTCTTAAAGTGAGAGATAAAATTTATGTAATTCAACCATGAAGCTTGTAAAGCAAGCTTCGCCGATGTGGAACTAAACTCAACAATATGTAACAGAAATAACCACTTTTCTATGTGGCAAATGTCACTCTTCTATTACAAAAAGTTTGCAATGTTAACATCATTGCAAGCTCTCCTGCTTCATTTGGAAGAGAGGAAAGAAATACAGAGAGTGGATGAGAAAAAGATAAAAAGGTAAGAAATTAGTGGAAAAAAGAGGTTGTTTGGTTGGAATGAAATGAAAGGATAGTTGTTTTTTCATTACTAATAATTTTATTTATTACAATTAATTTTTTTTTAATTCTTTATTATTCTTGTTGCAATAAAAGAGAGAAAAAATATACCCATAATCAATTATGGACCCATAATTGATCATGAGTGACCCATAATAGTCAATAAAAACACTTCTTTCTCTTCATTTTAGCGCAAAACATAGTGATTATGTTGCTATGTGTGGTCCTTCCAGTGCATTTCTTCGCAATTTTGTGAAGAAAGAGGAGGGTGAGACCTGTCTTCTTTCTCCTCTTTTCTTCACACGTCTCATCCAAACCACCACCCTTCCTCCTTTTCATCCTCCACCTCTTTCTTTCCTCATCCAAAAAAAGGTACGAGATTAATCTAACATGCACAGATGAGGGGGGGAAAGCATGTAATTGAAATAGTTATTACAATATTATAAATTTTGCAAATAGTAAAGTAAAAAACTAAATCACCTTGCAACATAAAAAACAGCATTTTCAAGCATCAGTAGTTTATTAGCACATCCAATGCCTAGGGCACCACCTGAACCACCTTCTCCGATAACTATAGATAATACTGGAACCTTCAGACCAAACATGGTTCTCAAATTCTGAGCAATTGCTTCACCCTGCCGGTATGAAAAATTAACAAATTGATTAATCTTGTAATAAAAGAAAGCCAAAGAATCTTAGAGCCTAACTCTCAACATACTTGGCCTTTATGCTCTGATTCAAGGTCAGCGTAAGCACCAGGTGTATCAATGAATGTAACTATGGGGAACCCATGATGATCTGCATATCTCATCATACGAAGAGCCTTCCTGTAACTGTTTGAATTGGAAGTTTACCATCAGTGTGCAGAAAAAATCAATGTAAATTAGAGTTTCCTATCTTAAATCTAGCTATTTGTTGTATCAACTAGAGTTCCTAGTGGACATACCCATGAGGAGTTGACATCCCAAAGTTACACTGAATGTTTTCTTTAGTATTTCTACCCTTTTGCTGACCAATGAACATGTATCTTCTACCATCTATCATCCCTATACCAGTAGTAATAGCTGGATCATCATAACCTAAACGATCACCATGGATTTCCATAAACTGAAACATGAAGAAACATGTGGTTCATACACAAGACCAATTAAGAATTAAGAAAATGAAATAACTAGACTATTGAAGTTAAAAACAAAAGTAATACTTAGAAGAAGACCTTTTCAGTTATGTTATAGAGGTGATCAAGAAAAGTTGGCCTGTTAGGATGTCGTGCAATTTTGACCCGCTGTATAGGAGTCAGATGCTTATAGAGATCCTTTAAAGCCTGAATAATAAAGTGAGTGGTGAAAAGATGAGACTTTTACCAATTTTACTGTTAAAATTGTAGGAATTGAGAGGAAAAACAGAAAAATATATATTTGAATCTTGAATAAAGAAACTCCGAATAATTGTATAACAAAACAATAAACTAATAATACAGGTAAAGAACAAGTGCAATGCAAACAAGCCCAAATAAAAACACTCACTCACACAATATAACAACACAATAATATTCTTTAGCCAAAGATACCCTAACAGTTGCTTAAATATAAAGAGAAGTATCATCTGGCAAAAGAGAAGCAAAATATATATATAACCAGTAGCAGAGACACCTGAATCTGCATTTCAGAAACGAAGACTTACTATAAGCAACTATGAGATCACAGAGAATAAGAATTTTTCACAGGGATTGCCGATATGAATAACAATAAGGTTAGTTTGTTTAAGACAAAAAAATCAGTGTGGGTTAAAATTTAAAAATATGCTATATATTCAGTCTTGCAAGTAGCAATCAGAGAGCAGCATGGTCGCAGTATTGTCATGAGAATACTTGTTTTATGTATGAGACTGAGCAAACAATCATAATCATCAACAATTTTCACATTAAGTAATTCAGTTTTCTGAAGAACAATTTGTTAAGACAGCCAAACCTGCTTGTGCTTAGTCTCCAATAATTGAATCTGATCAGTGAAGTCCAGCCCAGTTTCGTTTGCCATGTTTTGTATCTGTTTCCAACCATAAATAGCACTCCTATTAGCCATTAGCATTCAGCACAACCTCCATTAATCAGACAATTACAACAAATACACCCTCACTCAAGCAAACAAAGCACTCAGCACCACACAGAGATTAAATTAGAAGTTACATCATTGATCTTCTTTTGCATATCAGCAAGAGGCTTTTCAAAATCCAAAATGACACGCCTTGGCTTTTCCTCGAGTGGCTTGAAACGGGCAAGGTAGGACAACACCCCACCTTTCACATTAGGATCAGGATTAGCAGGCCAAGGATTGTCAAACTTCTTCGGCTTCCTCAGCCTGGCAGCAACACTAAAATCTCTACTCTTCAAAACCAATCTTCCCTTCCCCAAACTTCTCAAAGGAACGCCATTGAAACCGCTGGTGGAACTTCTCAAAAGGTCCGAAGCAGAAGCACCAGCGAGAGACGCAGAAGAAGCAGCCATTTTCCCCTTCAAACTCGATCCCCGAAATCAGAAAAATCTAAAAAAACATTAGCAATAACACAAGAAACTCAGAATAAGATCACAAAATCCAACACTCAACAAGGAAACAGCAAGACAAAATCAACAAGACCCAGAAAGGGAATTCTAAAAAAGGGTGAAAAAAAGACAAAAACTTTATCTCGATCCATAGAAAAGCAAAGATAAAAAAAACAAATCTTGTCATGAACCCATCTGAGTTACTCAACTAAGCTCCATTTTCACAAAATCCAAGCAACATTGAGCAAGAGTTTCAAGTCCCCACAATAAAAAACCACAACCATTCATTCATAAACCATTTAACATGCTCCCGGAATTGAGGAAAGTAAACACCAGTTTGTAGGAGAAAAAGAAGGACGTTTCCTAGGAAAATTACCAGGGAGAAGTTGAAGATCCAAAAGAAGAGGGAAGGAGAAAGTCCAACCTAATGGTAAGAGAAAGAGAATGCAATAGAATTAAGGGGTGTTTTGAGTGAAAGAGCTTCGTTGAGATCGTCAATGAAAGAGAGGAAAAGAGAGAAGAGAAAGGAGTAGTTGTTGTTGGTTTGTAGAGGGGAGTGAAAGGCAAAGGAAGAGATTGGGGTTTTGTTGTTCAAAGAAGGAAAAAGCCAAACACCTAAGTGAAGGAGGAGGCGATACTTCTTATGCTCACTCCGCGTCACAACTCACAATAATGAGCCAGCTTTTTTCGGTTTGGCCGTTAAGCATATACACACACAAATCCTTTCTAACATAACAAACAACACATTTTATAAAATTATACTGAATAAGTCACTACAAATCTCATTTTATCATTTTTTTAAAAATAATTAGATATAAATTTATTTATTACAAGTTAAATTCGTTGGATCTTCAATTACTCAGATATCAGATTTTCCTAATTTCATGTTTCAAAAGTTTTATTTTTAGTAGGCGGATTTTATGTGTGAGAAATTTTATAGTAGTCTTCTATTTGAAATTATTTTAAATACATTTTTAAGCTAGTTATTATAATAACAAATAATTTTATTATAAATATAAACAATAAATGGTTGGATATAGGTTTAGGGTTTTTTGGATAGAGTATGTACTTTGTAGGTCCATCAATTTTAGGATAAAATATGATTTTATAATTGGGGATTTTCCTAAAAAGTTATGATTCTAACCCTTGTATTAATCCTATTAAATATTAATAGACACAAATAACAAACCAAATAAAATAAAATATAACATAATGTAACATAAATTATGTTCATATAGACATAGTATTCAATATATTATAAGATATTTTATTTATAATATATAACAAATTTGTATGTGGTATTTTAATAATGTGACCATTAACATGTTATTTGACATATATATTAATGTATTTTTTAAAAAGAAAAGATAAAAAGACCCTAAGGAAAAAATTAATCTGACTAATTATATTTTTTATTTGTTTGAGGTAGTAATTGAGGAAAGTAGTGAAAATATAATTAAACTATCCTAACTTATTCGTCCAACAGTACATTAACTATCATACCATTATCAGATTTACGTCAATAAATTTTATTAAATATTAAAAAAATAAAAAATTTCCCAATTATAATATCTATAAGTCTCAAGTGATCATAGGACAATTATGATATCATCACAAACTAAAATTAAAATTATTTGTAAATTTTAATAATAGATACTATACATGTTTATTAGCTTTGTATAAAAAATTGTTTTAGTTGTAATGTTAGTGTGAATCTCTTAAATATTCTTTCAGTAAAAAAAATTATATATATATAATTAATTGTTTTACCATAATGGTTTGATTTTTTTTCACCAGGGTTAATTTTTTTAGTTTATTATTAAAAATGATTGATTTTGAAAAAAATTATGAGATTGAAAAATTCATATCAACGTTGCATAATTTTATTATATTAAAAGTAAAGGTTGTGTTAACCTAATATGATTTTTATCAATATTTTTTTAAAAATTACAACGAAGTCGTGTTTAGGTGACAAATTTTAGTTTTACTATTTTTTTTTCAAAAAATATTTATTTATTTTTTTAAAAAAATTAAAACAATTAATTAAATTATTAATTTGCCAACTTTTATAAAATTAAGAAAGTTTTAGTTATTTTTAATTGAAAATTAATTAAAAGGTATATTAAAACCCTAACCTTATAAAATATCTAAAAAATATTAAAAATATAAAAAATTATTAACAAATTATTTACTTTTCGAAAATTTGATATACCCAATTCACTTTATTTTTTACCTCATTTCAAATAGCTTATTTTTAACGTATTTTAATCCAAACTTTTTATGAAAAATCATAAAAATTTGAAGTTTTTTTCTACAAAACTCAATTTTTTCAAAAAAAATTCTTACACTAAATTTTTTTTACAAAATTTTCTTAAGTTTATAAACAAAATTAAATTAATAATTCAATACATTTAAAAAAAATTCAATAAAACTGAAGTCATTAGAAAAAAATTCATTGATCAAAATATTGTCAAATTGACACCATTTTACTTTTGACGTTGTGAAAATCATATCATCGTGAAAAATCAATCTCATTTTAATAATAAAAAAGAAAAAAATCACCCATAAAAAAATTGGTTTTTCAAATAAAATGAAATAATATTAATTTAATAATGAAACAAACATTTAGCAATTATTTTTTGAAACTCTTACAAACTATATATTAGCACACTCTTTTAGTTTGATTTTTACATATCGTTATGATAACAAAATGGTCCGGTTTAGTAATTAAAAACTATTTTATATATTACTTTTCAAATAATCATTATTGAAATCAATAATACATCTAAAATTTTATAATAGAATATCATTTTAAGAATATTTTAATTGATAATACATTTAAATTAAATTGTTTATATGTTTTATTAATAAAAAGGAGACCCTCTTATATCTGTATTTAAAAACAATAAAAAAATAACGATGCTTACGATTGTAGTGTAATTTTTTATAATTTTAAAATATAATTAAGAGTAAAGGAAGAATATAAACTATATACAAATTTTCATTATATTATGATTATAAATATTTAATTTTCTATAATAAAATAGTTTTTTATTAATTAATTTTTTTAACATATAATCTAGTTCTTGTGTTTCAAATTCTTAATTTGATTTTTTTCATGTAAAAATTTATTATAATAGCTTTTATAGATGTAAAATATTATCAATTTTGTAATTATCATATAGTTACCTTACCAATTATAGATTTTTTAGCACTATCTTTATATAGACCACGTTTTTAATTTGGTTTGTAGAATACTTTTAATTCAGTATATGTTTGGGGACAAAATTTAGAATGCATGAACCAATTTAAAAATGTGTAAATGAATATTCTCTTAGTTATTATGAGATAGTTGTTTAAGGTATTTTATAATTTTAAAATTTTCTATTTCAATCAAATTTAAAATAAGTTACATATTCTAAGTTTTTAAACTTTCTCTCTTTGGATTCAAGCCATTTTTACACATAACAAAAAAGTAAGGGTATAATTAAAAGAATTAACTTGAAATTTAAAAAGAATAAATAAAAAACAGTTTTTTTAATAAAACACAATAGTTATAAAAATAACAGAAGGAATAATTATAGGACTGAGTTGTTGATTCCAACAGTACTAAACTTTTAAGCCATGTCTCTTATGAACAGAAAAAACCTAATTAAGAGATTTGGTTCTCATTAAAAAAAATCATAGTTTTTAGACCCTTTTAAATTAAAAATCACTGTTTTTTTTAATCTTATTTGTTATGGGACATTTGCTAACTACTCATGTGTTAAACAAAAAGTCAAATGTGTCTTAAGTATGGTTTACTTGGATAGATTAGAACCGTCGATGTATGTTTGTTCAACTTTGATCTTTCCGTACACGTGTCTGCTCTAGTACCTTCTATTACATTCAATTTTTAATTATACAAGTAACTTAAAGTGCAACTAATACATTCAATTTATTAGCGTCATATATCATATATAAAGCAATATAAATTATGAGAAAATATAAAGAAAAATACTTAAAGTCACAGTCTCTAAATTTATGTATTTGAAATAGTATTTTTAAATTTAATAAAATATAATAACAACATAAATTAAGGGAAAATATTGATGAAAAATGTTTTAAAGATTTAATATCTACATAATTAAATAAATTAAAAATATAAACTAAACGAAAATGTTTTTAATGAAAATGAAAATAGAAATTAAACTATAAAAAAATATGTGTAATATTAATGTGGTTGAGTGTTGATATTCTGTTAGGGTTTCTTAAACGGAAGCTAAAAGGAAACCGACGGCGAAGAAAACAAAGTGTGAAAGTCAAAATGCGTTGCTATGTTTGGTGATCTACTAATTCTATTTTGTTTAAACTGAAACTTTTTTTATGAATTAGTTATATTTTTTTCTAATTAATGTTGTTTACTAATAATAAATATTATAAACATCCAAAGTGTTAAACTTTTCTTAAAATTGTAATTAACGAAATATTTCTCTCTACTATCTATTTTGTTGTTGTTCTCTCTTAAAAAAATGAGTTTTCATTTTCTAGATTCTAAGACTAAGCAGCATAGGAAATTATTTTATTTAACATATATTTAGTAACTTTGTAAGATCAATTATATTCTTTGGCAGTTATGAAATCATCAAAATTACTTGCGAACCTCTAATATATTTTATGTTTTGCTAATAATTTGTATTTTGTATAAAAATTAATTATAATTCTATTAATTGAAATATGTACGTACCGTTCAGTTCTCTATCTGTAATCCCTTATACTCCAGATTTACATGAAAGAAACCAAGATTCAAGCTTTTGGACCTATTAGTTTGAAAGAAGTTGAACTTAATCTTATCCACAAAACATTCTTTTATTGGGAGAGAAATATAAGTTTGAAGAGAGCTTTTATAAAAATACTTGAGATACTTTGGAGAACCAATTAAAAGAATAATTAAGTTAAATTAATAATGACTTAAGAAGTAATACTTGTCTTACAGTTACAATAGTAAAATTTGATACTTTATCAAAAAAAATATAGTCTCCAACTTATTTTTTTTTTTTTAATTATGAGGTGGATTTGAGAAAGTAAATTTGAGATGATTTAAAGAAAATGTGGAAATTGTAGAAATAGTTTATGAAAGTTTGTGAGTGAAGTGATTGATATGATTAAATTGTATTTCTTTTAATTGATAAAAATGTAAGTTTACATATTTGCCATTTTATTTAAAAGAATTTGAAAAAATAATTTGATTGGTTTATTTTTAGATTATAATTGTTTTGAATTTTATATTTTTTCGGTAATTGAAACATTATTTTTAGTACTGTGCTAGAGTTAATTTCAGAATAAATATAAATGATGTAAACTTTTCAGATCATGTTTATTATTGTGAGAAACTTTATTTAGAAAAAAGTTGTAATTGTGAATTATAGTTGTATGCAATTAAAAGATTATTTTTTATACTAGGTTGGAGCAGATTATTTCCGATAATGTGTTGGAGCTATAATTTTATAAAGAAAAAATATTTATGAAATAAATATTAATGCATTAAAAATTGTTTCGGTCATTGACGTTCCCAATGATTTCAGAACTCAAATCTTGCTTCTTCAAAGAACTCGAAATGCATGACCTTAGGGGGCACGATTGATCTGTGAGCAAAGTCTGTCCTAAACTCCAGCATCTAATCTCGATTAGAAAAATGTCGAGAATGATTAAGGACGTCCTCAATATCGGGAATTGGTGCATCAAGTACTAAATCATCAATAGGGTTTTTCCCTTACCATGTCAATGATTGTGTTGTCTCTTCGTATGTGAAAATGCAATTTCTACAAAACTCAGATACTATTCATAATTACACTCGGTGAACATTTGCATAAAATTTTATGATAACAACCAAAACAATCATATAACATAAAATAGATAAGAAATAATTGCATGAAATACTTGAATACTCATATTGGTTGAAACACACTCGAATTAAAGCATATTTAAATAAATAAAAAATGCATAGAATTTGTGTCAAAAAACCATTCAGATCTGAAAACAAAAACACATGCACAATAGAATACAACCAAATTTTTACATAGTTCATGAATTTGTAGTCATTGTCTTCTTGAGCTTTCTCATTCGTTGCTCGAGAGACATTCCAAAGAGTTGCTTCACTACCACACAGGAAGTTGTAACAATTATCCAACAAATCTTTATCTTGTGTGTTTTTTTCCACTAACATTTTCCAGATATCAGATTCAGAGTACTAGAAAGTCGATATACGACATAGTGTGTGTTGTGTTCACAAAAAATGGAATTTCATTCTTCTTCTGTAACAACATGGCGTTCATTATATTGTAGATTTTCTTTCGTTGCATTAGCCATTCGCTTTGATGAAAAAGCAATTGCTAGAATTTATGGCCATAAACAAGAGGGCGAGTGAATTGTTTATAAGAGATTTTCGATAACTTTTGAAGGTTTGATGAAACTCAGTGAAGAAATCCAGAAGAGGAATCAAGTTAGCCAAGAACACAAACTGTTTCAAAGCAAAACACAGAAAAACAATTGGTTGTTTCTTCGAATCAATCAGTTGTTTATACCAGTTAAAACTTAAATAGCTTAAAAACAGAATTTAAAGGAGTTCAGAGAAAGAGAAATGCACACGAGCAGTTTATACTGGTTCACTCTTAAACTAAGAGCTACATCCAGTCCCCAAAAACCATTGGGTAATCCATTAAGCAATCAAACCAGATTGCAAACACCACACACCAAAGTAGTGACCTTGAACCCTTCAAGAAACACACTACCTTTGGCAAACCACACCAAGAGTATTGATCTTGAACACCTCAAGAACACACAACACTCCTTAGCAATACAACAACAGAAATACAGAAGATTGAGAAAGGATTACACCTGATCAAAGTACAATCTGAAAAGAATACAATTGCAATCTTATTCCACTCTCTCTTGAAAATCCAAAGCTTGTTGTGAATCTTGAAAACTTGAGATCAAATATGTCAAACTGAATTTCTCAAAATTGTTTCTTACTCTTTAGAAACATATAACGAACTATTTATATTTTCCAAAGATTGGTCAAAACATTTAATGAAGGAGCGTATTCAGTTAGAAATCATTTAAAACAAATTCACCATTCAAAACAAAATTTTATTAGGATTTTCAAAGAAACAATCGGTTGAAACCACGAAACAACCGATTGATTTGGTTTGACAGTTAAGTCAACCAAGACAAACAACTTTCAACCTTTTTCAAAACATCTAAGAACAAAACAACCAGTTGATTCGAAAAAACAACATGTTGTTTTTCACTTAGTTGGAAAAACATTTAATTTCAAAAAGGTTTTAATTCTCATCAGTTTTATATTTAACAAAAGAGTGGATCACACTTTAATCTACCCAGATCCCACCCACACACAACAACAACACAAGCCTTTCATCAAACACCTTGGATTTGGATTCTTCAAAGCTCTTGATCACTTTTGATCAACAATCTCCCCCTATTTGATGAAGACAAATCCCTGGTTGCTTGTGTTGGTCTTGTTTGAATCTGTAACAACACCTGCAAAACAAAAACTATGCAATCCAGAGCATCTCTAATAGCAGGTTATGGTTACACATCAACTAGTTTTCTACATAACCACAAGAGTAGAAAAACCAGCCACAAACTATGCCAAAACACACCAAATCAAACATCATATGCAACAGAAACTTAAATCATAGTTATAGCAGGTTATAGCAGTTTTAAGACAACACATAAACCATATTCTCCCCCTATTTGTCTTCACAAATAGAATTAGGAAGAGAGAAAAACAAATTTAAGAAAGAGTTTGAGAATCAAGAATGCCTAACTCATTTCTTAAAAAGAAAAACCTGTCTTTTGGCAAAGGTTTTATGAATATGTCTACAAGTTGCAGTCTTGTTTTAATGAATTTCATCTCACAATCTCTATTGTTCACATGATCCCTTATGAAGTGATGACGAATCTCAATGTGTTTTGTTCTTGAGTGTTGAATCTGATTTTTGGTGAGATTTATAACACTTGTATTGTCACAAAGCAAAGGAACCTTGCTAATATTCAAGCCAAAATCTTCTAGCTGCTGTTTGAGCCAAAGAATTTGTGAACAACAACTTCCAGCTGCAATGTATTCAACTTCTGCAGTGGAAAGAGCCACACAAGCTTGTTTCTTGCTATGCCAAGAAATGAGACTTGATCCAAGAAGATGACAAGTGGCACTTGTGCTTTTTCGATCCAGCTTACACCCTGCAAAATCAGAATCAGAATATCCAATTAAGTGTATAGGACAGTGAGAAGGATACCATAGACCAACATTAGTTGTTCCTTTGAGATATTTGAGAATTCTTTTTGCAGCCTTGAGATGAGATTCCTTTGGATTTGCTTGGAATCTTGCACAAAGACACACGACAAACATGATATCTGGTCTACTTGCTATGAAATAGAGTAAGGAACCAATTAATCCTCTATATTTGGTTTGATCTGCCCCTTTTCCAACTACAACAACATCCATATAGCAGCTTGATGGCATAGGTGTGCTAGCTTCTTTGCAACTTCCATTTCAAATTTCTTGAGAATTTCTTTGCAATACTTTGATTGACATAGGAAATTTCCATATTTAGATTGCTTGACCTGCATTCCAAGAAAGAATGAAAGCTCCCCCATCATAGACATCTCAAACTCACCTTGCATGGCAGCCACAAATTCCTCACATAAACTATCTTTGGTAGCACAAAAAATGATGTCATTAACATAGATTCAAAATTTGACTTCTTGATAAAGAGAGTATTGTCAATCATCCCTCTCTCATAGTCATTGGATAAAAGAAAGTTACTAAGCATCTCATACCACTGCCTTGGAGCTTGCTTAAGCTCATACAAGGCCTTTTTTCAGCTTGTATACATGGTTGGGATGTTAATGATATTCAAAGCTCAGTGGTTATTCAACATAGACTTCTTCATTGATGATTCCATTGAGGAAGACACTCTTAACATCCATTTGAAACAATTTGAATCCACTCATACAAGCTTAGGCCAACAACAACCTTACAGCTTCTAATCTTGCAACTGGAGCAAAGGTTTCACCATAATCAATTCCTTCTTTTTGATTGTAACCTTTGTCAACTAGTCTTGCCTTGTTTCTAGTAATCAAACTAGCCTCATATAACTTGTTTCTGAAGACCCGTTTAGATCCAATGATGTTCATCTCATCTGACTTGGGAACTAGAAACCATACATCATTCCTAGTGAACTGATTCAGCTCTTCATGCATTGCAGCCACCCATTTCTCATCATGAAGAGCTTATTCAATTGTTCTTGGTTCAACTTGAGAGACAAAAGTTGTGTGCCTGCAGAAGTTTGAGACAGTACTTCGTGTAGAGACACCCTCCTTTATCTGCCCAATGATGTTTTCCACTAACAGATCCCTTGGAATTCTTCATTCTTTAGGCAACTTATTCTGCTGCAGAATTTCAACCGGTTGTTTCGACGAATCAATCGGTTGTTTTTATGGACAAGATTCCAGCTTCTGCAGAATGATGTTCTGTTCATCCTCTTCTGTGATGTTCTTCGAGGATTTCAAATCTTTGTGATCAACTTCATCAAACACCACATGAACAGATTCTTCTACAATCACGAGTCTCTTGTTGTAGACCCTATAAGCATGACTATTTGAGGAATAGCCAATGAAGATGTCATTGTCAGCTTTTTCATCAAACTTTCCCATATTTTCTTATAGAAGGTATTTGCAGAGCTCTGATACCATGTAAGAAAACAAGACAAAAACAGATAAAAACATAAAGACACAGAGCAAAAGGTGATGGAAAAGTCTGTTACATTATTGTGCAAACAATGCTAATAATATAAACACATTGATTGTGTAAAGAAAAGGACAAAAGAAAAATAAAAAAAGTACTGCTCATAGATACACCTTCCTCTCTAGAAAGATCTAAAAAAATTCAGAAAACACTACATAATAGATTGGGATGAAATGATTTTGTTTTGGTGTTGCAAAACTTTCTTTTACACTCCATTAACTCGTAACCACATACCAAACAAAGCAGTGCATAGTCATAGTCAAAGAATTCATAAATCTCTGCTACATGGGAGAATCTTCACTACTGTTGCATAGCACGTAAATTTTCAATAAAAAAAGGGTAACATGATAAAAAGATGGATATATCTTTAGTATTTCTTTGCAAATCACCTGATATCATCGAGAATGCCAAAAGCAGTTTTCTTTACATTTTCATGCCACCATTTTGCATTAATAACATAATCCAAACAGAAAATACATTCGTTTTTCAATATAAATAAATAGTAATCACCTAGATCCAAGAGTGTGTTAAAGACGGACTAATATAAAAATTCTCTATCGTTTTGTCTTTTGATGTTTCCACTGTTATTAACTACAGTTAAAATAAAGTACTAGTCATAAGTTCTAAGCTTGAGAAGAAAAAAGGTAAATGAATTAATTATAAGTTCTTTCAATTGACATGTACACAAATTAAATTTAATTTAAAAACTATAATTTAATTTATCTTATATTCTTTTTCTATGAAAAAAATTCAGCTAGCTCAAAAGCATGGTCAGGACCACAACCAACCCATTCACAATGAAATGTCTTCATATTTGAAGGACTGGATGAGAGACAGATCAGCAAAGACCAATTTTGGAAGTATTTCGTAATCCAACTTAGACATGACTGGATATTAATGTTTTCAGCGCACGTAAATTCTTAAAATGCTAAAAATACTATTAATTAAAAATACCATTTATTCTATGATGTTTTTCATTTTGAAATGATTTTGAAAAAATTTAGATTAAAAAAGCTAAAAGATATTTTTAAATAAAGAATATCTTTCAGATTATATAATCTAAAATAAATTCTTTTAAAAAAAATATTTCAAATTATAAAATCCAAAAAGTAAAATATTTCCAAATTATAAAATCTGAAAAATATTTTCAAATCCTATAATACATTCTAAATTATATAATTCAGAATGTACATTTCTAAAAAAATATTTCAAATTATAAAATTTAAAAACTAATTTTAATCCAGAAATACTTTCCAGATTTTACAATCAGAAAGTTGTAAATAAAATAAAAATACAATTTTAAATTATAAAATTCAAAAATTTATTTTTAAGAACAAAATGATCTATTGAATGCCAAGAGAAACTACGGAAGTGGAAGGAAAAAACAGCCTTACATTCTGCAAAAGGTATTTTTGGAGGGCAGAAAACTCGACCCACCAGACTCAGCCAACAGCAAAAAATCATAAACACATCCACCACCATCACTGCCTGCAAACAAGCAGGTGTCCCTGAAACTCGTGAGGAATAATTATATCATCTGGATCAAACTAATTTCATCGCACACATTAACTCCATATACCGAATACTGACCGGAGGGCCATTTCATTATGATTCGACTTTTATAACGTCATTCTAGTACCCAACAGGGCATAAAACTTTTCGTTGCCTTTGGTAAATGATAATGGAAAAGCTCAATTCAGTTAAAATATACAAATACAAAATATGCCCAAAAGTAAACGGTTTAATCGCTGTTTAGCGATTCGAATGATGCATAATGAGACAAATATGCGTAAAAAGAAACATCCTCAAAAGTAAAACAAATATATCCAATATAGTAACGATAGAAAGCCTCACTAGCCATGGCTACCAAAGCTATCACGGTTATCATGCTGCCACCCATAACCCTGACCATCATGTCCAAGCTCTCCAGAATAGTAGTTCTGTTTCAAATGAGACATGTTGGGTGGAGGCGGAGGTGGTGGTGGGAGGGGCATGGGCTGCGGTGCCAATATACCTTTGCCCTCCCTTGGATCCACAACCATACCACCCTGTGCTTGTTCAAAAGGCACACCACCAATTCCTGAATTCCAGGGCTGGGGATAATTTCCTGGAAAGTTTGGGCCATTTGGGGCACCTTGTGGGAAACCCAACAATGAACTCTGGTCCCCACCTATATCAGCACCCGAGTCCTGCCTAGGCATATCATACGGAGCAGTATAAAATGGTTGAGCTCGTTCGTTTGGGTAAGGGGGATAACCAAATGGCAAAGGAGGGTTCAGCATTGGGTTTGAAGTAACCAGGGAGGGAACATTGGAAGGTTGAGCAGGGTGCATCGTTGGATACTCAGGAAATGGGGTCTCTGGACCCACTGCTTGTTGCCTGTCAGAAAACTGGGAAGGTTCTTGTGGGGGTTGCTGCATGTCAAAACTTTGTTGATGAAAGCCCTGTTGTCCGCCTCCAACAGAGCCAGACATGGTATCTGAAGGGTGTTGACCGTAATATGGTGGCTTTGGCTGCATGGTTTGCCTAGAAGGTTGCTCTCTAGGTGTCTGTCTACGAGATTTTTCTTCCAGATCATGTTGCTGGGAATTTGAACCAGGAGAAAAAACTGGTCTTTGGGGACCTCTAGCAGTGGAATCTGAAGCTGTAGATTGCCTAACACTCTGTGCCTCTGACTCATTTCCATCTTCTTTATCAGCATTGGGTCGCAGAAGGTTGGCATGGCTGTCTTGGATATGAGATTCAAAATCAGCTTTCTTTAAGAAAGATTTGAGACAATGAGGAGCAGCACAAATGAGGATTCCTTCCATCATTTTGATTGTTTGAATCTTCTGGATTCTTTCATCACACCTGCTTCCCAAGAATGTCGAAAAACATTTTTTAGATAGCCATATGATATTAAACAAAAAGGTAGAGAACTTTTATACATGGAAGCTATCAATTGAAAAACAAATTCCCTTGTGTTAATAGTAAGGTCTGTTATGAAGAGACTGCCAAGAAGGCTTCAGCCATTGGGTAAAAGCACTTATATGGTTTTATATCCAACATGCCCCCTACACTAAGGTCGATTCTGACATTTTATGAACCTAAGGCGAAATAATAAATAAGGACCCCCCTAATGTATTTTTTGTAACTACTGTAATTAGAACCTTTGCCTGCTCAGCAAAACTCCAAATACCCTTAAAACTTTGAACCTTTAGACTAGTTATGAAATTTATGTTCGATTCAGAGTTTTATTACACTTCAAAGCTCTACGTAAAGGCCCTAATGTATAAATATTTTAAAATACAAATACATAGTTCATAATTATATATTTTATGGCATATAAAATATTTTCTCTACTCGTAAATACAAAATATTACATGTTAAGAGGGTTTTAATCAATTTATTCAAAAAGATGGAGTTAAAGCATCATTATAAAATAAAATAAACCTTTTTTCTCATATTAAAGTTATGTAACTTTTTCTGGGCCCTTTCAACCATGGGCCCAGGGTGATCGCCCCCACCAGCATCCCCAGACAGGCCCTGCCTCACACAAAAGCCCTTGGAACTTGAAGTGTAAACGCACAAACCCGCCTTCACTTGTGTTAAAACTCAACTTTCTATTAAAATGAAGGGACCAAAAGGAATCATACTCTAAACCAATTGGTCAGAGTAGGTGACACCATGTCATTTACTAAATATTCCAAAAGCTTAAGTTATTTAGCAATGGACATACCTCAGGTTCTCAAAAAACATGGAAAACAGTAAATGAATAAATAAATAAAGACACATTTTCCATGCATATTTAAGTATTTCCAGTATATTCCTAGACATTGCTTGCATACACATCATTCACACCTATTGAAGCTGAAAGCGGTTGATTTGTGAGCAACTGACCTCTTATAAATGTACCAATCAAAATAATGCCACCCACCCTATATCAGGCGCAAATGATGTGTAAGCAAAAGGTGTCTACAAATATTTATGAATGAATACTAAAATCATATTCCCAAAGTAATATCAAATTCATTGAAAATCATGTAAAAAGAAAATGTTGAATACAGTCCTTCAGAATTATAACTTTACAATGAACCTCTTACTTGAAAATTGAAAAGGCATACAAGTTTAACTTCAACTAACTAGGCATACAAGTTTAACTTCAACTTAGTTAATATGTGAAAAACACCGGTAAAAGGACAAAAGTGGGGGATGGAACCATCTAAAGTATGTACTGAGCAAATATTATGATTCAAAGCGAAGTCCTATATATGGACCCGGACAAATGAGTTCAAAAGGGTAAAACATACAGCAAATATTAAAGAAACATTATGATCCAAAAGACACCAATGTTCATTGATTTACTGTATGAAGATCAGTAAGATAGAAATATTCTTACAGGTAGCACATTGAATCACTTCTAGAACAATCCAGACAAAAGGCATGTTCACAAGGGCTCTGCATAAGCACGTTAATTTACAGTAAGCCAACATCAAAATATTTAACTAGTTGTAGCACAGTTTCAGTGCATAAATGACTGAGGTAAAAATTAGAGATGTCATACCACATGTTTCTAAGTTTAAATTTTACATATACGACATAAATGGATAATAGAGGTTATTTGGGATTGCAAAGTACCTACCAAGCAAGTTCAAAGGGAAGTTTTACCTTACTACTACACAACCAACTATGATAGTGAATGATGGATGGTCTTTGAAGGGATGAGGAAAAAGTAGAGTTGCAAAAATGAGAATGTTAAGATGAATGTATAGCCAACAACCACACAAAACGGGAACAAAATCTGGAATGATTGTGCACGAGAGAAGATATCAATATAGCACCTTTAAGGGAAAAACTAACAGATATTCAGTTAAGGTATTTTAAACATGTGCAAATAAGACTCTGGAGTAATTGGTGGGGATAGGAGATCATTTGACTTTTAGCCCTATGAAAACGGGGAGAGGGAAACAAGGACATTGTAAGAAATCATTAAAAAGGTTCTATGGCGAATAATATATCCTTGTGAATTTGGATTTTAACTATGACTATTGTTATTGTTGTAGCACACATCGGTGAGAATAGCAAAAACACTATCTAAATTTTAAACAATGACAACCATGTCCATAAACAGGTCTGCTTCTGACATGCTTTACATCTAGAACTCTGAATGAAAACATACTACATAGAAAAACAAATGTATTTGGATGCAATTATTATTAAATGTATACTTTTTTTATTTCAAAAGCAAATTTAATATAATAAAGCAACACAATTAATGTAATAACGATAGTGTCATGAAGAAATGCTAAAAGAATAAAACCATAAGCCCGTGATAGGAATGTACTAAGAGGATAATAACTCTATATAGCACTAAAATAAGAAGCTAACTCCAAGTCAGAGGCATACAGGAACATAAAACTTATATTCCCATGAAAGCTCTGGTCAATCAATCGAATGTACATGAAAAAGAATTGAGTTTCCACTTAACAAACATTCAGCATTTCAGATAGCATAATCTATTCAATAAATTAATTTTCTCTTTCTTGCATTATATTTTTGCAGAGGATACAGGCTGGAACTACACCAAATAATATTCAATACATTTTTTAAACAAATCCCAAACAAAAGCTAAACTGGAATCAAACAACTTAGGTCCTGTTATGATTCAAAGCATTGTAACTAGCAGAAATCTCAATTTAAAAGCATGCTACCATGCATAAATAATTACCAGGCGTCCATAAATAGCGACAGGGAAATCGCAGCGAACACAGAAATGGACTCGCTCGCCAAGCTGGCGGCGGGACCTACGGCCCAAAGTCTTCACAAGAGAAGTAGCCGTGGCTGCACCGATGCCCTTTGCAACAGGAAGATCAGCAAGAACCAGATGGTCAGGGCAGGCAACTGTAACATTTTCAAGAAGTGACTGTTTCACCCCTGCTGACCCCTCTGATGCAGGAGCCCTACTAAGCCGAATCTGAAGCATGTTTCAATAAAAATTCTTCCCCCAACTCACAAAATCCTCCCAACCACAGCTCAGAATCGGGTATAGGGTTTTCGCAAAATGCGCCTCCTCCTCCTTTAACATAAAAAAAATCAGATTAAACCCTAAAAAATGGTGAATATCAAATAAGAGACACATATATCAAGAGACAACAACTAATGCAAAAAAAGAAAATAAAAATAAAAGAGGAAGAGAAAGATTATTAGCATTCCACATGTGCTAAGTAAACTGAATATTTAATTTGACGTTTATCACATTAATCGATTCAATGTATATAGAAGATCTAAAGGAACCCAGAGGCATGCAAATTATTTGAAATTAATTAAACTACGATAAACAAGAATGCAGTGAATTAGTGGAGCATCGAATCTGGCGTTAGCAGAATCAGAGGCATTTGTGCTCAAACAGGTTCAAATTCAGGGAAGAAAACATTGGGATACTATTAAACCCTTCTAAAAAAATAACAAGGGATTTTGAATGTAAGGAGTTTAATTGAGGAAGAAATTTGAGAATTGGAACTAAGAAACATCGATTGAAGAAACAAACTCGCAGTTGACGAAGCTAGAGCTTCTTGTCTGGGATTTGCGTCGTTCTCGTTCGCGACGCAGAGGCCCTCCAAATTCAACACACTGACGTTTGTTCTACGAACGAACGTGACACTGCGATTCAGAAAATATATTAAAGTATTTTATTGGAGCAAATGTGTAATTTACACCCCAAATTTGTGCATTTAAAGAAACTTTATGGAAAAAATTAAGAAAATTTAATCAAGAGTACTTGTAGAGTTCTATTTAAGTCTTCAGAATTCAAAGTATCATTTTATACTCGATTATTTACTTATTTTATTATGTTTTCTTTATAAAACCAACGTCAATTTTAAAATTTTGTATATTTCACTAACATGCTAAATACTTTTTTAATAAAATAATGATGTGTCATCAATTTAAAAAAAATTAACCAACTTTTGCAAAGTGACAAATAAAAGGATGGTTTGACATTGCTCCACTTTACACTTCATTAAATATTAATATTTTAATATTTTTAATTTTTTAATTTTAAAAAATATTTTAACATTTTACATTTTATCTAATATTTCATTAAAGACATTTTTTTATTTTTTAAATTTTTTTTATTACAAATATTAATATTTTAGTGTAAGTGTAAACTGAAGCGGGTGTCAAAATATAATCACCCTTTTATTTACTATGGATTGAATTCATCTGTATCATCATTCAATTTTTTTTCTAGTTATTACTTTATCATTATCTTTATTGTTATTATTATCATTTTTTTATTATATTTTTTATTCTCATTACAAAATTTTAATATTTTTTTTAACAATTATCATTTAAATTATATTTTTCATAATTATTATTGGTCATTATCGTGTTAACACGTTAAATGATGTTATAAAACATAATTATTATTATTTTAGTTCTTACCATTAATTGGTATTGTTGTTGACACCATTCTTGTTATTACTAATGTTAATAAATTGTTCTTAAGATAATAAATTAATGTTCACAAAACCTTTTAAAATATTTTTTAAAATGCTTAAAGATTTTATTTAAGATGTGATGATTTATGCTACTGAGTCTTAGATGAAATATTTCTCTAAATGCATACATTGAAACACTAAAATTATAACACATAATATAATTTAGTTCTTCGTTATCAAAACATCTTCCGGTGATAAATCTTTAAGCATCTTGGTATTTATCAACTTTATCAACAAAATATTCCCGTTAAAATGAGTAAAATGAAGTACCAAAATAGGCTCTTTATTAGCCACTACATATACATATATAAATTAGTGTAATAAGTTTTGAAAAAAAAATACACTTGTACTTATAAAAAATAATAACGTATAACCTAAAATAACTAAATACAAGTCGTAAGAAAATATAATATCTAAAATACATATAAAGATCTTAACCTAGATTTAACCGTGTCAAAATTTATAAAAAAGGAAAACTTAATCTTAGATAAGTAAAATCTTAATTAAACCTCGCATGTTATGAAGGAAACACATTTTGCCACAATATTCACAAATAAGGAGATTGAAGACTTGTTCTACTTCAAAGTTTATCTTATTTGTATGATCAACTTAGCATTAATATAACAAATAACAATATTGATGGACACATATACTTTGAGGATGTTGTTGAGGCCCAAGATGGTCTAATCCTCTAAACCTCTCTAGACAATCTAATACCAACATATCATCTATGAGTTTTTATGATAACAAACACTCTATGTGACTTGTTTAAATGTGAATATGTTATATGAACATTCTAACATGTGTTTTATGACAATTGAAGGATTTATAAACCAATCAATGACATCATCAAGTCTCATGTTGGACAATATATGCTCATAATTTAAATTTAAATAATAATCAAGTCGTAACAATCAAATACTTTTTAGATATAAATCAAGTGTTTTAAACACACATATTCAACGTTTATATTTCTAAGTTTGGAAATGTTTTATTTTGACAAACGATCAAATAACTACATATTTTAGGAGTCAAATAACTACATATTTTAGGAGACAAAGTACTTGAGTGTTTATGATTAACTGTGGTTAATTGTCATATATGCATGTCTTGTTTGAATTTTTTTTTGTAATAGAATAGAGGCAAAAGTGCGTTTAAAGTAACATTCAATAACTTTCTATATCATGCTTCCAGTTTAAGTGTAGTTGAAGATTCTCAATAAAAATCATATGAAGATCAAACAAAGATCATGTATTAACCAAAGAAGTGTTGCAACCATCATCTTACAAGTTTATATAAAGGACTCAAGTTGAAGATGAAGAAATTAAAGATCAACAATCTACAATTCTCATACCTTATAGGGTTTATGTGATAAGTGTTATTTATTTTTAATTCTTCACTTTGTGAAGTATATTTAGTGAACTTAAATTACTTTCTTTGAAAGTGTTTCTTATTTCTTTCTGCAAGGGCTTAATCTCAAGGGGACTTTAAGACAATCTAAGCAAGAGTAGTAAGTGTAGTTGTGATAACCAGGAGTGGTTTTTGTATTTGTGATAACCGAGAGTGAGTTGTGTACTCACTGCAATTAATTAATTGTTTGGTAAAGCCTCTTAAGTAGTCCGCTTAAGGGAGAACTGGATGTAGTCTATGAGATTGGATGAACCAATATAAAAGTTGTTGTGTTGTTTGTTTTGCTTGTGCGTTAAACTGTCTAATCTAGTTCTTTGCAAGAAGAGTCTAGACTGTATTCACCCGTCTTTTAAAGGAAATCATTCCAACAAATGTTGCCAAAGCTATTCTCGAAGAAGAATCTAGGAGAAAAAGTAAGTTACAAATGTTGGTATGCAGAGGCTTTGACAATGATGAGAGGTAGAAAAAAATAGTGTGACTCTAGTGGGAGTCAAATTCATGATAGACCAAAGTCTCTAAGTAAGAAGTATCCAAAATTGTTGGCATACGGAGAATGAAGGAAAGAACTTTGAAGCATCAACCTCATAAGGTTGTGTTGACAAACAAATATATTTTATTGATTGAAGCAGTAATTAACTCTAATAGTGGAAAATAATTAAATGATAGGTGGTAACTTGACACATGATTACATACCAAGATTTATTTTACACTTATAAAGCTATCACAGTGGATCCATGTTCATGAGAAATGATCATGTTGTAGAGATTATTGGAGTCAATACTATTAAAAAAAAAATGTTTGATGATACTATATGCACATTACAATATGAACAACATGTGAAGAAATGAAGAAAAAATCTAATGTTTATTAAGCAATTAGACGACCTCAAGTGTAAGATCTATATTGAAAGGGAAATATTAAAGGTGGCAAGAGGGAATATGACACTGATTAAGTAAAGAAGACCATGACAAATTTGTACGTGCTTTTGAGAGATATTTTGCATGAAGCATATACAATAGTTGCATCAACAAGTCAAGAAGAAACAATGATAATGTGACATCGTAGACTTAGTTATATGCAGATCAAGGTCTAAAGATCCTTGGGAAAGGTAATCTCCTACCCGGGCTCAAAGATGCTAATTAAAGAGCACTGTGTAATAAGAAAACGAGATAAATTGAAGTTTGTTAGAGTGACTACCTGAAATAGGCACATACTATACTTAATTTATTTTGATGTGTGGGAATAACTAGTATTATCCCTCACAACAACAATTTTTTTTGTATAAATTATTACTCCAAGAAATTTTATTTCAATTTATTAAGATTTTGAAAATGTTTAATTTTGAATTTCGTTTGTATCGCAACTCCTTCTTCGTGTCACACATATTGTCTCGAGATCGAGTATAATTCTAATGATTGTATCGAGCAAGTATCTCCTTAGTGAAAATGTGACATGAAACAAACCAACCTTTGACAACCTTTGAGTAAGAGTTTATATATAATGTATAGAAGAATCTAATGTGGTTCAAACGTTATAACTGCAGAATTGAAGTCAGTGTAAAAAATCATTAACGAGTTTGGAGGAGAGTGATTGTTTAAGTGGGAACTTAGTTAAAGTGATGAAGAGTATTAACACTTGCTCATGATATAAACCCACAAACAAAATGGGTAAAAAAAAAAATGAAACACAGCATTTTTTTAAATTTCAAATTTTGTTTTTTATTAAAATATTTAAAAAAAATGTTTTCTAACCTTCAGTCAAACATATTTTTTAGCTTCTTTTTCTATTTGCGTTTAAAATAAAAAGCGAAAATACCAAAAAAAAATAAATTCCCGATTCCTTTTAGAAAAAAATAAAAATTCTCTGTACTAAATGGGTAACTTTTTAAAACATTTTTTGAATTTATGTTTTGTACAAATTTTACTGAGAAAAAAAAATCCAAATTTTCTTCCCGGGTCTATTTTTTATTGGGAAATTTACCAATATTGTATAATATATTTTAGATTATTAGCAAAATGGATATATTTTAAGATATATTTATGAAGGTAGTTTATGTTTAGATGCAGAATTTTGATTTTTTACAGTCTTTGAAGTTGTTCTTGGTGACAACTTTGATATTTTTTTAATAGAAATTATGGTTGAATGCATAATTGCACTTTTATTTTTCTATTTCTCTAGAAGTTGTGATCTTTTTCTATTTTTTTATTGATTATATGATTTGTATATATTTTAATAAATGATTATAGTTTTTTATTCAGTTCAGATTTTGTTGATAAATTATTTTTTATTAAATGAATTTTTAGAAAATTAAAAAAATAATAAAAAAGATTGTTACTCAACTAAAAGAAATAAAAATTAATAAAGAAAACAAACATTACAGTATATGATTTGTATTGCCTATATATAAATAATTTTCTTGATTATAGAAAGGCGTATTCAAAGTGTATTTGACAAATTATATAAACATATAAAACCCAATCTAGCTAAAGTTATAGATTCTATTTTGAAGGGAGTACAAATCTTATTCATATCTCATAAGAATCAAATTTTTGTGTAGAATCTCTAGATTTTTATTTACTTCTCTTTCATTTTAATTCTCTATTTAAGTTTATGCTTATTCAATTTTTAATTTAATATGTTTATGAATTAATTTTTAATATATTACTTATTTATGTATTAATCTAGAATGAGTTCACGTCTCATTGTATTTAAACTAGTGACTTTAATGTGGTACAATTTAAGGCTAAGAACCCCACCAAAGTTGAGTTCAACTAACATGATTTGAACTCATCTTCATGGGCCCTGAATAAAATTTCTCCTCTTCTGAGAACAAAATTGTTGATTGCTATGTTGTGTGCTGAAGGAAAAAATGGATTTAGAGAGAGATTTTGCACTGAAAAAACCTTTGTTAAGCTCCTATTTCGACTTGATAATTGTAGAAACACACTACAGTGCATGGCTAAGCCCAACTAATAACAATTTTCAAGAGAATTACAGAGACATGGCATAACCATGGTCATTTATTATTACTTCCTTCCCCCCCAACAAAAGAATATTTTGGAACATTCCAATTAACAAACATGAAGAGAAGTTTTATTTCCTTGAAAATGTCCATTGCATTTGAGGGCAGTCTCCAGAAAAATTCTACTGCTAGCTGTTTGAGTTCAAGCTGATTCTAATCTTTTGACGTACTTTTTAGCCTGTCATAAGAAACACAAGAACAAATGAGAATGAAAACAGCCCAATTTAATAGGTTAAAGCAGTGAGTTTTGTGAGAGTATCAATAGGAATGGAGTCAATCAACAATTACACTTGTCATGGTGCATGAGTCAATCAACAATTACACTTGTCATGGTGCATGAGTCAACAAAAAAATCTTCTGCAAATTTTGGGTTTTCTGATCTCTACCTCAACAGATAAGTAATGTATGAAAATAAACTTGAACTCCAAGAGGTAGGAGGTGATAAAAAGGATAGGATAAATGTGAAGCTATTACAAAGCATTCAGCTTGTACCTGCTCTAGAGTTAAAAACATGATCACATTCCAAGATCCTAGCCGTCCAAAATTTGGTATGAACCCCTTATAAAAAGCAAAAGGTCCCTGCAAACATTACATTCCATAACCAATTTAGTGTGGCAAATGATACTCATTTACAATGTAGTTCCTTTTCTAATGAAGTTTATCAGAACAGGCAGAAACAAACTATGTGAACACCAAAATAGACACATTCAATATTATTAAAATTGAAAGAATTTTCTTGGACCAGTGAACAATCATACGTCATTTTTTAATGTCTTGATGAAACAATCAAGGGTGCTTTTGTAACTAGAATCTCCCATCATTCTTGACTTAACCTGTACATACAACAGAAAGAAGATAGCACAATGAATTAGGGGAATGATAAGAGTACCGAATGAAGAAGTAATAGAAAAAAATGTTATCAAATCTACCCTATTTGATCTAAAGATCAGCTGTCAGCAACAAATACTTCTTTCTGTTAAGAATTAGATGTATTAACAAATTCAATCATTTTCTAATTATCACTGGATTTATCAGTTTATCATAGTTGAATAAAGAAGAAAGTCTGAAACTTATGGCAAATATTAGGATATTAGCACACTATGTATAAAATGACATAATATAACATGCCAAATCAACTATGCATATTCACAAGTAAACACCAAGAAATTACCACATCAACAGGGGAGCCAACACAAACTGCAAAAAACCCTGCCCCTAGACCAGCAAGAAGATGAGTTAAAACGTTGTCGGTGAATCCTGGAATTTTCAAAATATTCTGCAACATAAAAAGAAGAAGGTTATACAAAAATAAGATGAAGAAATTACAAAGTTTTACTCCAAAAGGCAGTGCAGTGTCTTTTGCATTACCTGCTTCACTTCATCATAGCTGGCTAATTCAGCAGCATTAATGATACCATTTCTTGTTATGTTGGGACCAATCCCAGTCCAAAGAGCTCCAACTCCTTCCTGAGTGTAGGAAGCAGATTGAACAAAACTAATTATTACCTGAAAAAGGATTGAATACACCGTCCCATTTTCACAAACCATATCAAGTTATATGCAAATACCTGTCTCACTATTGTGGAATAAGCATTTAATGATCCAGTGTAGCGCCTGGGCACACCAGGGGGCAATTTTCCTTCAGATTGAAGTCTAACTTTCACAAGATCTGTTGGATTGGCCACTGCAATTGCCATAGCACCTGTTGATAACACAAGTTCGCGTGGTTCAACATTATAGTTTTGCATAACGTATTAATAATTCTAAGACAGAATTTACACTCCACATATTTGGAAAAAAAAAATTCACATATTAGCATATGGAAAAAAATCATTACTGCAGTACAATGTCCAGGAATGGGCTTTACCAGTTGTAAATCCAGCGAGAATTTTCTTAAACAGTGGTACATCTCCAACATGGTCAGGTCCAACATAGAAATTCTTAACCTGTTATAAACCCCATGACATCAAGTTCATCAGATCACATAAGCAAACTGTAGAAATGAACCTAAATAAATGAACATTCTCTAATACAAGGTTCCAAACTCACAGGCTCATATAATGCAATTCTTAAACCTCCATTCAAACATTGACGTTGTAACCCTGGCACAATCCCCTTCCAAAGTGCCGAAAGACCTTCTTCCCTGGCAATGGTTCCAACTGTTCCAAGCATACCCCTATATTTAGGTAAGGTCACCACATCACCAACTACAGCCTGTTTCTGAAGCTGAAGCCTAACTTTTGCAGTGTCCAAAGGAATAGTACACACCTGTATTATTGGAACAATAATTTCAAACAAATAGTTATATACAATACAAGGACTAAGTATTTGTAAAGCAATATGACACGTGAACTTAAAACACAAGACAGCTTAGTAAATATATAACAAGAACCAGTTACCAATCTTCACATATAGAGTAACAGGACCAAAATTCACAGCTAAGGAAAATTTTAGTATAAATCTTTAACTGCTTTATTTGAGATATCTAATGAAATATATATATTTTTTTTCTTATGCAATACTTTCATTGCAGCCAAAGATATAACAGGTTTGTCTGCAAATACCTCAAGCAATGCTTTCAGAATCTTCCCAACCAAACAGTTATTATGATTTTAGAGTAAATCAATTGATCCCGCTCTTCTAATTCCAAGATCTAGAAACCATAGAATAATCAAGGTTTCGAAATTGCGGTTGTAAGTCATAGTTTTGTCATGATTGCAGCCAATGTAGCCTTAATTACAGTTGTAGAGGGAATTCAAAACCCTTCGTATTGTGGCCAAAATAACAGACGCGGAAGGTTTTATAAAACCTCAGGAATAATCATCATCCATATTGAACCATGAAAACCAAACAGACAAATGCCAAAAGTGAAGGCTTTTCATCATATAAGTAAGAAAAAAAAAACTTTTCTCTATAACCATTGTTCAATACACAACACTAGCAACTAGCAATTGGCTAGGCACTTATACAAGCAAACCATATTTGACCACTAAACACAGTTCCACCTCCCATATTCAATTCAAAAGGGTGATCTAAATCAACTATGGACTAGTTAAACGAAAAAAAGCTCTCAGATGCTCATCAGATGCATGATTTGTCACAACATAGCACAATCACCAAAGACTTTTAAGAAAAGGTCCATCGCAGGATAGGATCTGTCACTGTACGCAGCAAGAAACTATGGAGTCTAAATCCAATACCCAAAAAATACGGGATTTTAACACATGATCACAACAAAGAGCGGTTACCCAGAAGAGAAAGTTTGATAAAGTGAATACCCAGATGAGAGTTATTGAAAAGAGAGATGTTAGTTTCATAGATGTACCTCGGCGAAACATGCAGCGAAAGCACTGCTGGCGAAAGTGCCAGCAAAGGAGATGTCGGATTTGGAACTGCCACCTCCCACCATTGCTTCGACGAGGCCAAAAAATGTTCACAACAAATGAAGAGAGAGAGTTCAAAAAGTTATAGGAAACAAAAGGGGAAGAAAGAGAAGAAAAACAGAGGCTTTAGAGAAAACAATGGTGTTCAGCCAACGACATCATGACAGTGAAACTCAGTACTAGGCAGAGGAGTTCTTATATAACTCTGTTACATAACTGAATCTGTGTTAAAATCTAAAGACAAAAACTAATTTTAGAATGCAATTACACGTATTATTGTGTTCAGTAATTTGAATAATTTTGTTAGCAATTACTTGAAACATGTGTTACATTGTATTTTTATTTTAGTTTGACCTATGAGCCAATGTTTTAAGCATGCTCATCTTTTGTATGAGAAGATGTATCCTTTGAAGATTTATTTTCCTTATTTTAGGTAGAGAGATGGATAAGGATACAGTCATGCATTGAATGAACTGTAATATTCCCTGTATTTGCTTATGCAATTCCATGTGTCCCTCCAAACTCACCTCCTCAACAAACACATTATTCATCCCTTCTCATTCAGTTTCAACAAAAGCATGCCAAACTTTCAAGTTTCAAATGGAGCCAAGTGTTAGAAATTCAACTAAGAGAATTTCATATCAGTTAAATATAATATCATCACTGAGAATCATAAAACTCAACAGTATTTTGAATGTGTGTTTTCTATAAATAAACAACTAAAATAAAAGTTCAAAAGTTGTTATTAATGAGTATATTTAATACATTGGTAATATTATTTTGAATTTTAACAAAATTAATTGAATTAATTATTACTTTTATTGATGTAATTAAGTTTAAAATGACTTACTTGGAGGACATTAAGTATCATTAATAATTTGGATTTGATTTGTCAAAACTTTATCAAGCTTTAAATGATAAACATGTATGAGACATCTTTGAATACAATAATATTAAATTTGGATGTTGGCTTGAAATCTCGGATTCAAAAGTATGGTTTATTGGAAAAAATTAATTAAAAGAATATATTTAATTAAATAGGACGAGTTAAATTCTTTGATAGAAATTAATTATCAGTATAGGTATTAAATATTAATAAAAGGATGAAAATAAAAATAAAAATAATTTTAAACATGACGTTAAACTACCTTAATTCCACACGTTTAAGTTAGTATCATATGCGATTATCCATACTTTTCTGATACACAAACGGTTCCGTTTAACGTACAAATTCCACATTTAAAGCATCAGATACTGCTAGAATTAGATCATTGCTCTGAAAAAGTGGGACATTTTATGGCATTTTTCATGAACCCAAATGCTCCAACCACACAAAAAAGATACCATTTGTTTCAGCAAAACAAACAAATCTAATTTTGGGTGGAGTCTCTTGTTGCTTGAGAATTTCGCCAAAAAAAATAAAAAGTGTAATAGTAAATGAATACTGGAGCAGTACATACACTTAATTGATATTCTATGTTTTTTTTTTTAATTTTAGATGTTTAAAATGGTCTCACCTAAGTGTATGGATATCTTTTGAAAAAAAGTTTGATTCTACAAGAGGTGCAAATGAAGACTATAATAGGTGATGTTCATATGTGAACCTCGCATTCAATGGTTGGTGATTACCTAAGAGGCAGGATATCATATACTGTGGGTATCTGATACGAAAATAAACTTTGACATGGTGAATGACATACGAAATGTCAGCTTATATTACAAAAAAATGAAAGATTAACTCCATAAAATTTGTGTTGGTTTAGAAAAGAACGCGAATTCATCTGTCAAACTTATGATAAATGGAAGAAACAAATGTTATGTGGATCAGCCTGATACATGGCAGACACTAAGAGGAAGTGAAAGAAAAAAAAAAAAGATTGCATCCTTGAGTAAAGAAAAAAAAAAATTTAACTTTTGCAAATGTTATATAAAATATTATACACTTTTTATAGATGTTAATTTGTAATGAACTATTTAATGTAAAATTTAATGGATGTATTTAAAAGTAAAGAAGTAATTATTGTGGTAAAATTTAAAAGCAAACTTAAGAAAAGAAAAAAGGTAGGGTAAAATCTTATTTTGGTAACTTTAAGAAAATATGAATCTCATAATATATCTAATCTATAAAGGAACAATTTATTTTAAACCCGAGATTTCCCTCTGATGTCCATTGTGGTTTAAAAGAGGCGACTTCTGAGAAATGAAACACAAACTCATTTTAAAGATTTATCCACAAAGTATATAATACAAACATTAAAAGTGTCCCAATATCCAAAGTGTCATAAGCTTCACCACATGTTCTATATATGCAAATTGAATATATACCAGATTGGATCTCCTTTTCATTCTCTTATGCAAGAACATGTGACTAATGTGTTTTATCGGCCACCATGTAGGACATAGCATGCAATAATGAATTTTTTTAATGTAAATATAGTAATAGTAATAAAATAAATAAACAAAAAGAAAACATGCTTTCTTATACTCATTGAATTTGACCTTCAAATGAATGTGACCTCTTTGAGTCACGAAATGACACATGTGCATTATTCCCTACAAGTGCGTCAGTACACTTCCCCAATGCACTCGATGACATATTGATAGATTTAACTTCTTTTAATTTATGTCTTTCACCTCCTATTAAGTCAACAAAAAATGAAACAATCTCATTAAGCAACATAAATGTTGTACCATGTAAATAATAGGTATTTGCCATCTAGTAATTTTACAAGGCCTAGTTCTTACATATGGCATTATTTTATTTTGACTACTTAGCATATTTTTTCTCCTAATTCCATGAAAAAATAGAATTGCATATATTTTCATCTTAGATAATCAATATTTACCTTGAGTGTGAATTCCATCAATCAACACTTAGAAACGATTTCATATTTTTTTTTTCAAAAGCATTTGTATGTCAATATATAAAATGTAAAGTAAAAAGACGAGACAAAAATATGTATTGTTTCGTGAAGTAAAACCTATGATAATTTGAAGCCACTAAAAAACACATAAATATGGAGAAATCACAAAACCACTTTAATAAATGTACAAACATCACTTGTGAATTCGCTCTGAAGGAGCAAGATGAACAAGAACCCACTTGTCTTTCCAAATAAGAATAAATCTAACATTGAATGTTGTTATAATTGATAAGGTCATTTTATATATTTTGAAAATTGTAGTGTCTTAAATGTAAATATTTAATAATTTTTATTTCCAAAATTTTCTCTCGCTATTTTCATTTATGATATATTTACAATTATTTTTATTTATTAAATTGCGAAATAAATTATGATAATGAGTTTTGTTTTGCGCTCCAATGTTTAGTTTAAATTTTTTTATTTTGTTGTATGAATTAAATTATTTTGCTTAAACTTACATAGTTGACTTTATCAAGATTTAAATAAATGTTCAATATATTATGAAAATGATGAATTAAATATTCAATAAATTTGGCTCATTTATTTAATTTGAAAGAATTTATAAAAATAATAATTTCATGTAGTAAAAATATTGAAGTATTATTTATTATATTTATTAATATTAATCTAGTAAAATATTTATTAATTATATTTATAATGAAATTTTAGGTAATGAATTAAATAAAAGTACATATATGCGTCAGTTTAGCCAATTTTTTGGAGTTGTTGGTATTGCGTCGGTCTGAGCCTACACAAAGTTAGTGTCAGTTGTTGCGTCGGTCTAAATTGACACAAAGTGTTTAATAAATATGAATGTTCAATATATTATGAAAATGATGAATTAAGTATTCAATAAATTTGGCTCATTTATTTAATTTGAAAGAATTTATAAAAATAATAATTTAATGTAGTAAAAATATTAAAGTATTATTTATTATATTTATTAATATTAATCTAGTAAAATATTTATTAATTATATTTATAATGAAATTTTAGGTAATGAATTAAATAAAAGTACATATATGCGTCGTTTTAGCCAATTTTTTGGAGTTGTTGGTATTGCGTCGGTTTGAGCCTACACAAAGTTAGTGTCAGTTGTTGCGTCGGTCTAAATTGACACAAAGTGTTTAATAAATGGACTTCGTCCCCCCCTCCCCCGCGCGCGTTTTGCTTCCCCCAAATTTTTAACCCTAATTTTCTCTCTTCTCTACCCAACTCACTCTCCCTCCTTACCTCGTTGTTGCCTTCCTCCCTTGACCACCACAATTCCTTCCTCCACTGACGCGCTCTCTCTTCGCCTTTCCAGCGCTCTCTCGTCAGTGCTCCCTCTACGCGACAACATGTTCTTTTCTATCCCTTCTCTTTATGGCTTCCATCTTTGTCACCTCTTTATTTCTTCCTGTATTTTTTTTAATTTCAGCTCCAACTCGAGTTGTTTGATGGTCCAACTCCCTCTTCATGTGGTATTCTCTCTAGTGAAGGTTTAAATTGCTGAAAGGTAAATTTAAATTGCAAAAAAGTTTCAATTTTAATTTTGGATTTGAATGTGTTGCGGTTTATCATTGTTGTGATTTATCATTTGGTTTGGAAATTTTATTGTTTAATGAGTAGTTGGTTTTGTTTGTAAATTTCTGTTAATGATTGTTGGGTAATTTCCAGGTTAATTTGGTTTGGTTTGGAAAATTTTGTGAGCACTGAATATGTGAGCTCCATAGGGAGGGAATTTTATTGTAAAAGAGAGTTAGTTCATGTTATAAAAGTTTTAGTGTAAAGATTGTAAATGTAGGAATTAAATAAGAATGTGAGAAAAAATGTTATACATGTATATAATTATTAGGACAAATATTAAAGCAGGTAATATATAAGTAATATAATTACATAGATTTTTTAAAATAATTAGCTTCATATACCTTAAATTTCATCACACTATCAATTCTCTATCATGCAAGCTAACCCGTCACTCTTCTCTTAACTCTTTATTTTAAGGACCTAAGACAAAATCTTTATGGAAAATATTTCTTATAGGAAATAAGAAGAAGACAACGATGAAAGAAAGAGATAGCACACCCTTACCCTCATTCTTTCATTTTACATGTTATTTTTTGCTTTTCAATTTCGTATCCAAGATTATTTCGGTATGTGCAACCTCAAGTTATTATGATAATTATGAAAGTCCACTTGCATTGCAAAATTTGCGGGTAGGACATCAAGACACAAGTCAAGAAAATAAAGATTTGTCTGCTAACATTAAATTTCTATCATTGTGGAAGTCGATCAAAATAGAGATTTATGAATTTATTTCTTGATTGAAATTAAAAAATATAGGTACACAAATATGATAAGTGTACTGGTATGGACCGACCGGTCATTACCACAACTGGGTCTCGTTGCCCCTGGCTTACTGAGACCTGCACAGACGTGCAGGCCAACCGACACACCTTAACCATTAACACTCAAACAAAGGTTAGTAAAGTTAAACCATCATTAAAAACTAGGTAATACACTCATAAGTGTGATCCATCCCACTAATCAGGCCCAATAAGGTAAGCCCATTAAAATAATATAAATAGTGCACATTCCAAGAACAAAGGTACGTCATTATCACTGTACACCCCCGAGTGCCGAATACCCTTTTTACTGACTTGAGCGTCGGAGTGCCTTCTCATGTACCTTCCCCATTTGGCATTCACCTAAGACTAAGAGACCGAGAGCCGAAAGAGTAGCACGAAGGCTAGGAGGATCACAGTGAAACCCCAACAACCTGCCCGAAGGAAAGGAAGAAGACGAAGCCCTTCAATAGTTCTCTAGGTCCCATCTCCCTAACAGGAACAATTGGCGCCCACCGTGGGGGCAGAGAGAAGCTAGTTGAAGAAAGAAAGTAGATGGTCTCAACCAAAAGCATGGAGAGGATGACTGAAGCTGACCAGGAAATGCTTTTGCTGTCTCTCCAGAGAGAGATGACCGAGATGAAGAGGAAGGCAGAAGAAGTTGTCCAAAAGAACGAACAAGAGATGCAAGCTCTTTGAATGGAGAATGAAGAGATGAAGAAGAAACTGATGGAGGGAGGACCATCTGCTGCATCGACCAATGTTGTCGGCAGCTCTTACACCTCCCCTCCCAACCTGAGACCCGTGGAGGAAACAAGGGACAAGGTCCCCACCCATGAGATGGATGGTGAATCTTGTCTCAACAAGTCGGCCAGGACGACTGACACGATGGACTCAGCTCGCCGACACTCCTTCACCAATGCTATCATTGAAGTTCCACTACCAGACAAGTGGAAAGGTTTCAACAGAGACCAATATGATGGGTCTACTGACCCGGATGAACATATGGATGCCTACACTACCCACTTGAGTGTCTACACCTCGGACGATGCAGTGTTGTGCCGAGTGTTCCCTACATCTCTAAAGGGAGCAACCCTCAACTGGTTTACCAAGCTCTCACCCAACTCCATTGATAGCTTCGCCACACTTGTGGTGAAGTTTGAGACTCAGTTTGCCACCAGCAGGCCGCATCACCTGACCTCTATCGCCCTGGTAGGCATCCGACAGGAGAAGGGAGAGTCCCTGAGAACCTTTGTTGATAGGTTCAACAAGGTGGCAATGAGTATTCAGAATCTCATTCCGGACATTTGCATGCATCATATGCTAACAACCCTGCGCCTAGGACCGTTTGCTGATAATTTGTGTATGTAGCCAGCCACCATCCTAGACGAGCTCAAGAAGAGAGCTGTTAAGTTCATGAAACTAGAGGAACTCAGGGAGTTCCGCAATCAGGCCCGTTCCGAGGTCAGTGGAGAGAAGAGTAAGGATGAGAAGGACCGCCAAGGTCGTTTAGGTCAACGAGGCAACAGGAGCAGAGATACTCGAGACCGAGGGAACCGGTTCTCGAGATACACCCCCTTAAAAATCGAGAGGGGGAGAATTCTGGACGAGGCACTCAGTGCCGAGTTAATTCCTCCCCCAAGGAAGGTGGCAAGCCCAAACAATGCCGACCGAAGAAAGCAGTGTCAATATCATCAAAAATAGCAGACATTCAACCGAGGAATGTCAAGCCTTGAAAGACAAAATCGAAAAGCTCATCAAAGTCGGAAACCTTCGCTAGTTCGTTAGAGGCGACCAAGATTCGAGACGCTCCTCTTGTAGAGACGAGTCTGCCAAGAGAAGGCGGTCACCCCCACAAAGAGATGATCGAGATCAAAGAGAAGATTGCCGATTTCGAAGAGATGACCCTCCTCGCATGGACGATCAACCTCGGAAGGCCGAAAGAAGAGGAAATCGCGAGGTGATTAACAATATAATCGATGGCTTTGCCAGTGGATGGAGTACAAACAACTCCCGAAATAAGCACCTCTGGGCGGTACACAAGGTGAACACGGTGATATTCCGACCAAGGATGACAACTTTAAAGGCGTGGACTATCGGCAGGACGATCCCATGGTGATATCGATCGATATAGACCGATTTACCATAAAAAACTCTTATTGATCAAGAAAGCTCAGTAGACATCATCTACTGGAAAACGTTCAAGGCTATGAGAATACCCGAGGCCGAGATGGTGCCTTATGACGACCACGTGGTCAGTTTCTCGGGCGAGTGGGTGGGAACCAAGGGCTACATCGAGCTCTACACCACCTTCGGTCAAGAGAAAAGTTGCAAGACGATAAAGATTTGGTATCTGGTAATTGATGCCAATACCTCTTATAACATCCTCCTCGGATGACCGTCCAGATCATATCAACATCGCACCTGGCGATGAAGTTCCCTTCACCAACGAAGGATATTCTCACAGTCCAAGTCGACCAGAAGGAGGCAAGAGAATGCTATGCCGAAATCCTCAAGTGGAGCCTTTGAGGAACGACCTCTCTCCCAAGAGAAAATCCTCTCGGAAGGATCGCTCATTTCGGGAAGCCCCGCCGATGTCAGTAGAGCCAACTGTTGTGTTTATAGACCTAGACCGTCGGGCGACCAAAGACTGACTGGAGGCCAGAGAAGAGCTGAGATGAGTACCCATCTTGGATGAAGAACGCAATACCGCTGTTGAAACGGCCATGGCAGCACCTGAGGTTGAGATAATGCATGCCACGCTTAAGAAGAATGTGGATCTGTTTGCGTGGACACCATCCGATATGCCAGGCGTAAGCTCAGATATCATTACACATAGGTAGTCAATATTCAAGGAAGCACAACTGATCACCCAGAAGAAGAGGGATTACGGTGAGGAGAAGCGCCTAGCAGCAAAAGTAGAAGTCGAGAAGCCTCTATCGGCCGAATTCATACGCGAAGCCCAGTACACGACTTGACTGGCGAACGTCGTCATGGTTACCAAGTCGAACGGTAGCTGGAGGATGTGTGTCGACTACAAAAACCTCAACAGCACCTGCCCGAAAGACTTCTACCCCCCTACCAAACATCGACCGACTGGTAGATGGGGCGGTCGGCCATAAAATCTTATGCTTCCTGGATGATTATTCTAGCTATAACCAGATGCACCCCAAGGACAAGGAGAAAATGTCCTTCATGACGTTTGATGCCAATTACTACTATGAGGTCATGACGTTTGGCCTCAAGAACGCTAGGGCGACCTACCAGCGCCTCATGGACAAAATCTTTCAAGGGTTTATCGACAGATGTGTGGAAGCGTACGTGGACGACATTGTCGTGAAGTCCGACTCTTTCGACCAGCATGTAGAGGATCTCCAGGAGGTATTCAAAGCCCTAAGGGGGGCTAATATGAAGCTCAACCCCAAGAAATGCACATTTGGGGTTGAGGGGGGAAATTCCTCGATTTCATGCTAACCCATAGGGGGATAGATGTCAACCCTGAGAAGTGTCAAATCATCGTCAACATGAGAAGTCCAAAAAAAATTAAGGAAGTACAACAACTCCTAGGGCACCTGATAGCCCTCTCCAGGTTCGTCTCTCGATTGGCCAAGCGAACAAAACCGATGGTACAACTACTTTGGAAAGCAACCAAGTTTAGTTGGGATGACAGATGCGAGGAAATCTTCAAGCAACTGAAGGATTTTCTAACATCTCCATCAATCATACAAAAACTGAGACCCAACCAGCCCATCCTGGTATACCTGGCGGTCTTAGATGAGGCAATAGGTGATGCGTTGGTACAGGAAGTCGAAGGCAAGGAATGACTGATATACTTTGCCAGTCAGACGCTTCATGTGGCCGAGACGAGGTATCAGATGATCGAAAAGGTGGCGCTCGCCCTAGTCCTCATAGCAAGACGAATGCACCTTTATTTCCAGAACCATTCAATCATGGTAAGAACTGACTACCCCATCTTTAAAATATTTTCTAAACCCGACCTTGCATGACGGATGATAAAATGGTCGGTCGAGCTGTCCGAATTCGATATCCGGTATCAACCAAGAGGGGCTATCAAGTCCTAGTGCCTGGCTGACTTCTCAGCCGAGCTCACACCGTTACCTACCCTGTCGGCCGGGTGGACATTCTATGTTGACGACTTGTCCAACAAGACAGTTTGTAGAGCAGGAGTTGTCCTGGAAGGACCGGGCGACCTCCTCTTGGAGCAAGCGCTCCAGTTTGGATTCAAGGCGACCAACAACCAGGCCGAGTATGAGAACTTGCTCGCTGGGTTAAACTTAGCCTACGACATGGGAGCATGTGAGGTTGTGTGCAAAAGCGACTCCCAGGTTATGGTCGGCCAGATCAAGAGAGAGTTCGAAGTAAAGGAGCCCCTGCTACAACGCTTCTACCACGCTACCCGAAACAGCATCGCCTGGTTCCACAAGGCACATGTGGAGCACATACAGAGGCAGGAAAACAAAAGGGTCGACGTCTTGTCTGGGCTTTTAGTCACAAAGAAGAAGAGCCACCAACAATCAGTCATACAGATATGGCTAAGATGCCCCAGCGTGTCGGAAATCGAATGCCTTGCAATAGCCGAGGCAAAAACTGATAACTGGATGACCCCCATCATTTAGTACCTCGAAGATGACACATGTAGGTGATAAATGCCTATTTTCAGTAATGTTTTATATTAAAATATAGGCACTTATGAAGATTTATTGCTAATTTACATATAAAATAATCCATAATTTATGAATTTATACCTTTTTACATTTTTATGAGCTTTATTTGAATAAGAGTATTTTATTCCCAAATTTGGTGTTAATTGCAGATTTCTAGGGAAGATTGAAGATTTGAAATAAAGGAGAATAATTTGAGCTAAAAAGATAAAGTCGGAAGGTTTCAGAATGGAAAAAGATGCAAAGAAAGATTGAGCTTTTTTTTATGTTTTATCATTTAGCCCATTAGCACGACACAGGAAGCAACCTAACCCTAGAAAATTAGGATAAATAGAGGGCTAGAGGCTCAACCCTAGTGTGCCAGATTGAGAGGAAAACACCATAGAATGAATTGTAACCCAATTGGGAGAATGGAAGGTGCTAGAAGTATGCGTGACTAATTCTACCCTTTGGGATTGAGAGTAATATGCTCAAACTCTTATGTATTGAGGTGATATCTTATATATTAATATTCAGTTCTTGATTGATTATTGGTATTGTTGTTTACTTTTAATTTTCCGTGACAAATTAAGAATCTTAAATCTGACCGGGAGGTATTTTTAGGATTCGGACCTAAACAACAATACTTAACATATTTGAGTGCTAGGAATAGACTTGAAATGTTAATTGCTATTAAACATCTGAGTTTCGTTCTAAGTTGTTCTTATAATTATGCGAGGGATCGATAGTTAGGGGACATTCTTAAGAATTTTACATGCGAGGAATCAATATAAATGATTTTTATACGGACATCAATTTCAATCAAAGAACTTAATATTGACATGCTAATCAAAATACTTGAGAGTGAGAGAGATGAAACTAATCCTTATTTTTCCAATTGAAACAACTAA
>Ga0123342_1001164_pt1 | contig 44004 bp, 21 predicted proteins | sample Turbeawhitnodule_FD_89960 | JGI IMG/M metagenome (GOLD analysis project Ga0123342, IMG submission 89960) | Root nodule microbial communities of legume samples collected from Mexico - Turtle bean Mexico white nodule | ecosystem: Host-associated > Plants > Roots > Nodule | place: Mexico: Nepantla...
AACATCCAAACTACCCTAGAACTAAGCTAAACCAGCACAGCAACATCAAGCACAGCAGAGGCTTCAACATCCTTCAAAGGATTTGGATTCTTCAAAGCTTGAACACCACTTGGTTCAACATATACTGGTTCACTCTTAAACCAAGAGCTACATCCAGTCCCCAGAAACTTTTGGGTTTCTACTATGCAACCAAAACTAGATTACAACAGAAACCACCTAAAAAATGACCTTGAACCCTTTAAGAAACACACTCCTTTTGGCACAACAATCCACAGAAATCAGAACACCCTCTAATTTTGCACTTACACCCAATTACATAAATACAGTAATCAAGGAAGAAGAGAATAGAATACACCTGGGTATTACAAAGCTTAAAAATAAGAAGTACACCCCAATCCTATTCCACACACTTGAAAATTCAAAGCTTGATGTGAATCTTGAAAACTTGAAATTGAATTTGCACTATGATTTCTCAAAACTGTTTTCTTACATTCCAGGAGCGTATAACTAACTTTTTATACTCCGAATAATAATTAAAAACATTTAAAACAGGAGCACATTCAGTTAGAAATCATTTAAGAGAGATTGACAAATCAAAATTGAATTCTGTTAGGATTTTCCAAGAAACAATTGGTTGAAAACACGAAATAACTGATTGATTTAGTTTGACAGTTAAGTCAACCAAGTCAAACAACTTTCAACCTTTTTTCAAAGCCATCTAAAAACAAAACAACCGGTTGATTCGATAAAACAACAAGTTGTTTTTTCACTTAGTTAAAAAACTTTCCATTTTAAAAAGGTTTTCAAATCAAATCAGTTCTGGATTCAAACAAGGAGTGGATTACACTTTAATCTACCCAGATCCCACCCATACACAGAGCAACACCAGCCTTTCATCAAACACCTTGGATTTGGATTCTTCAAAGCTCTTGATCACTCTTGATCAACAATAGAAGCCATCATTATGAGTATGTTTGAAAGATGTTTTCTTAAAAAATTGTGATTCAACCTTGATGGCTAGGTGAACCAAATTTTCCAAAGATGTATACTCATAAAGTTCTACAACATATTGAATTTCTCTTCTTAATCCACTCACAAATCTAACAAGTTTTGACTCTTCAGTTTCATGCCTATTAATCTTAGTCAAAGTTACTTCTAAATCTTTGAAGTATTCATCTACACTCATTGGTCCTTGATGAAGCTGTTGGAGCTTCAACAAAAGTTCCTTCCTATAGTGAGGAGGAACAAATCGCGCGCGCATGCATTCCTTTAAATTATACCAAGGGACCACGGTTGACCTCTTGTTCAAACCAATGTCCATTACTACTTGATGCCACCACTGCGTGGCATAATCTAAAAATTATAGGGAAGATAACTTAATCTTTTGGTCCTCTTGGACCTCATACGCATTAAAGATTTGTTCTACTTTATCTTCTCATCCTAAATATACATTTGGGTCACTATCCCCACTAAAACTATGTAACTTTACAAAAGGAAAATAATTCTTTGGTGGTGGGTGTTGATGGTGCCACTCTTCAAAGTTATGCACTCTCCAATCTTGGTCTTTTTCTTGACTCCAATAGTGCATGTAAGTTCTAGAGGCTCTTCTTGGTTCCCATCTCCTTTCTCTAGTTTGTCTCTCTTGAGCCGCTTCTAATCTTTGCAACCTTTCCACTAATTGCCTCATCTCCTATTCTTTTTAGGCCAAAGTCCTATTAGTGTCCACAAGCTCTCCCAAAAGATATGCCTTTTGAGGAGATTGTGGCTTTGAAGATTCTCTTGAAGAAAAATGAGCCATAATTTGCACAAAAATGAAACAAACAATTAGTGAAAAAATAACAATCTTATGCACTCCTCACTTGTATCACTCGACTATTTAGTAAAGGATAGAAGAATTGTAATGCACTCAAGAAAGATTTGCACTCTAAAAACAAAGGTATACACTTGGTAGCAACACCTAAAGTGAAAGATGACAAATCTCTTACACTTGCTTACCAAAGATCCCCACAACAAAACTTAAGAAAATTTGAAAAACAAGCAAGAAAAGCTTAAAAGAAAGCAAGCTAAACCAAATGGAAAAAAGATAGTGACAAAACTTTTTGAGAAGACAAACAAGAAAAACACGAATGAAGACTCAAAGAAACTTACTTAAAATTTTAACTATAAAGTTTTAATTTTCTTAGAAATTGTAAAAGCAAGAAGGATAAAATTCCACAAATATGAAAATAATTTGCCACATAAAAAGAATCCTCTTTTTAGTAATTTTGAACTTGAAAAGTGAATTGCACTAACTTTTTGTTTTGTCTTTGCTTTTGTTTTATGGATTCAAAATGTCCATAATCTTGACATGCATATTTTAATTCACTTTTAATTTTCACAAATAGATTAAGATTCAATTCATATGATCACTTGAATTCTTTGTTTGGAACTAAATCAACTTCTACTAAAACAAACTTCTAGTTGCTTTTAGTTCTTCACAATTAAAATCAAAATAAGTAGAAAGGATTTAAAGACTCCTAGAAAACTAAGAACATAAGACTCAAGCAAATGAGGTAAGGAAAACAAATTGACAAAAAAAAAAATTCAAAAGAAGATTTTAAAGTGCTTAATGAATAAAAAGCGAAATTTTAAATGACATGAATTTAAAGGCGGAAAAAGAAAGGTGTTGAATTGTAAAGCGGAAATTAAATTGCTTGAAGGTAAAAACAAAATTTAAAATGTGTTGAAATTTTAAGGGCAAAATATCAACTCAAAAAGATAAGCACAATTAAAACCATGCTCTGATTACCACATGATGTGAGTTGATTTTAGGATTGCGCATTTTATTGCTTGCTCTTTGTTTAATATTTTTAATTTAGCAATTATGGTGAAAACCTAAAAAGAATCTCACTGGGCATGAACTTAACCAAGTTGTTAAGTGTGAAGGTTCACTTCAAAAGGGCAAAGAAAAAGGACAATTATAAGGTGACAAATGATGCAACGAAATTAGAGACAATGAACAATTAAAGAAAAATAACAAAGTAAAGAACACAATTAAAGATTAAAAGAAGACATGTATGGAATGGAAGGAGGCGTAAATAAAAGATAAAAGAAGAAGGGATGAAGAGATCTTATGTGAAGAAAGGAAGTCACGCCACTTGGAGCAGATGGACTCCAAGATGAGTGATGCAAGAGCTGCCACTTGAGGTATTACCCACCCAAGATAAGAACTAGATAAATTGAGCCACTGATGGAATAATGCCTTCATTCCGATTGGATTTTCTTGATGGAGAGATGCAAAAGCTTCATGGATTGAAATGGACAAGGAGCTCACGTAGAGCTTGTGGATTCCTTAAAGGTGAAGGCTAAGTATAGAGAGTGATAGGTGAGGCCTAATCACTTGATCTAGTGGAAATTTGAAGACTAAGTGTCTATCCTAAAGAGGTAGAGACAAGAGTGAAATTGGCTAGCAATTTGGGCAACAATTCACTCATTCATTAATCTTACAAAATGAGAGTCAAGCACCTCAATTTATAGGAGAGAGGGCTCAACCTTTTGGAGCCAAAAGTTTAAAATTCAAAATAAAACTTTCCAATGAGAAGGTGCCATGTGGAGTCATGCTTTCCATGTTTAGCTCACACCTTCCATGCTAAATCCTCTCCACTCCTAGGTTGCCATGTGGGCGTCCATGTGCTCCATGCCAAGGTGACTTTCGTCCTCCAATATACCATAGACGTTTTAAGGTTACATTGAGCTCAAAGAAGCTCAATTGTTACCCTAACTAGTCACTTTTAACCCTAACTAGTCATATTTTACTATGAGCCCAAATACAAGCCCAAAAACCTGTGCTACTTGGCCCAAATATTCAGTACAATTATTTTATACTAGTAGGCCCAATACATGGCCCATGAAATTCTAAACAACTTTATACAATTTATTTAAGCTAAAACTTGGCCCACAAATAATGTTGACCAGTAAGCAAAAACCCAGTCTTCTTGTGTTCTTCTGGCCAAAGCTCTAGTTTATGTTTTGATGACTTGGAGGTCTTCTTGGATATGTTTGTACATTCCTTCACCCTAGAGTTGTCATCTTGATTGGGCCTACAAAAATAAACAAAAGCCCAATTAGACCCATATTTGCAATAAATCAATAAACAACCTCTAGGTCTTCATCCTCCTTATTATGGGGTTGTGTGTGGCTGGACGATTTCCATCATCCGCCACTTGAGATATTACCCATCCAAGATAAGACCCAACATGAGAGCTCACAAGTTTCACAAAATTAGTCCTGCAGAGTTTCTTTACTATTCAAAATCAAGTTGTGAATACATGAGGCAAGGCACCCTATTTATAGGAATGAGTGCCTTGGTGGGCAAGATGGGGAAGGGTAAAATGGACAAAGGGAGAGGGACTGCCTAGGGTGTTGACCATGGTCAAAACCGCACCTTTAGGCACATCTTCTAGAAGGTAGGTTAAAAATCCTAATTCTAGGTGCCTTGTTTTGAAAAAGTGGGCTTGGTACAAGCCCATTTTGCTTAGTACACTCCCTTTTATGCTATGTTAACCTACTCTAGCCTATTATGCTATTTGGACCCCAAAGTGAGCCCAATTTATTTACAAATATGTTTTTGTCTTTTAAAAAGATCAGATGAAAGAACATTTGGTATTTTGATCTATGCCCAGTTCTTCTTCTGGTGAGGTCCGTCCGATCTTTGGTGGGGTCTTGACTTAATTGTTGAAATGACTGCTCACAGTGTGAATTTTCTCTTGAGTCCTTGGTCATCTTCTTGGCTAGTTGGATTGTATCACTGTTGTTGTTGGATCTATAGTTTAGAGTGTAAGGAGGTACTATTAGGCTTTGAGTGGAGCATTCACTGACTTCTTTGGGATTTGCTTTGGTAATAATGATAACGACATTTTCAATTAGGAACATCATTGTCATGTAGAATGTGGAAACTAATACTCTGATTTGATTTAGTGTTACATGTCTAATGAGGATATTGTATGACGTATCTATTTCGATAAAAGTATATAAAAACCATCAAAGTCTGATTCCTCTGATACTAAAGGTGGTTGGCAAATTTATTTATCCTCATATATGAACTCAATTTTCATAATACGACTTGATGAGATTGGTTGGGACATCCAACTTTAGGAAATTTGATCGATATATTATGTTAGCCGAACTTTCTTAATCAACCAACAACTTTCACATACACTAATTGGAAATTGTTTCTATGAGTATGATTGAATAATCTTATATGAGGTCATTATGATTAAATATGTAGTCGTAAAGGTAATATCATAAAGGCTCATTGGTGAAAACAAATCGATTGCATTTATGTGTTGAATACTATGGATATGTATTTTCCTGATTGAACTCCCTACGATGAAACCTTTGACAATGGTATGAATGAATCATCGGACATTCTAAGGATCTTGATTTGAGTTTATTTTCGATCTTATTGTGATGAGAAAATCGGACACAGAAGTAACACACACAATCATGAATCAACTACAGAAAAATAAACGACACAAGATTTAATGTGGTTCGGTCGCCAACTACAACCTACATCCACACGGACAACTATTAGGTTTTATTTATTTCCTGTTGCACACCAATTAGAAGTACAATGATCTCTTTAAATAGAAATTATAAAGGGGACACAATGATTAAGCTCACTCACTAAACATAGTGTCTAGTCAGTCCAATCCAATTGGTCATGGCTTCATACCCAACAATTTCCCACTTGAAGCCACGAAACAATGTTCACATGCGCTTCAACTGTGTACATGTACTTCTGTAATCTGTCAACGAAACTCACTATTCCACCACTAGTTGCCACCAACCTTCTTAATCATCTTGAAAACTTCGTTGAAACTCCTCTGAGTTTCAACACGTTCGTCGTGACTGAAACTGCCACTGACCCGTCCTTTGTTTCTACCGACTCCCACTTACACGAACTGTCGGATCCTGGAATAGCCTGAGAAAAAACATACTCCACACTCAACAAGAAATTTTTTGGAGATGTTTCAACAGCTGGAATACTGGTTCTCCTAACCCACTGTCGTCTAGGAACCTCAGCTGAAGCACGACCCGTGCTCCCACTGTCGTAAGTACCTCTGACTGGTCTACCTAAATCTGACCTATGGCTCTAGGTTTCTCTCTTGTAAAGACAACCCTCTTCTGCCCACGAGATTCTGTGAATCAGACTTTGTTTATCTTCTGAACTGGGATGGTCACTCCCTCAGACGGTAATCCGACCATAAACAACGAACCTCTATTTCTTCTGCGAGCCATGACAAGATTTCCCTTGACAACCTTCCACTGCTGATTTCCAAACTTCACATCATGTCCCTGTTCGTCCAACTGCCTAACAGAAATTAAACTTTTCGTCAAGCTTGGAACAACTCTGACATCCTTCAAAGTCCAGAAACCGACTGGCGTCTTCAACACTATGTCACCCATGTCCGTAACATTAAGAGTTCTGTTGTCTGCTAGTCTTACCTTTCCAAAGTCTCCAATAACTAGATTCTGCAATGCTTCACTGCTCTAGGTAGCATGAAATGAAGCATCAGAATCCATGACCCAGGAATCCACACTACTATCCGCACAACAAACTAAAAGGTCCTTGTCCGCGAAGTCTTCTGCAATGTTGACTTGTTTATCATTTGGGCATTGATTCCTGAAATGCCCCACCTCCTTGTAGTTCCAACATGTTACACTTGAGCAATCCCGAGTCTTTGACTGATTCCTTCTTTTGTTTTGCTCCCACTATCTCTAATATTTTTCTTACCTCTGATGACATATAGCGATTCACTAGATAATTCTCTAGAACTCCTTCTTTGGACGTCCTCGCCAAGAACGAGATCACAAATCTTCTCAAAAGTGAATCCATCGGGTCCCGCTGAACTAGTAATTGCTGTAACTGTTTTGGACCAACTATCAGGTAATGACGATATCAATAGTAAAGCTTGAACTTCATCATCGAACTTAATGCCCACTGACATAAGTCTGGTTTAGATTGAATTCATTTTATTGATGTGCTCAGTAACTGAACTAGCAAATCCTCAATTTGCTTTTTCCACCAACTGACATCTGTACCATCAAATTTTTCAATTCGAAACTTCCCGTCTTCTGTCATTTCAAACGACTAGTTGAGATACTCGGTACAACTAATTTTAGATCTTGGCAATCTTTTTTTTTAAATCAAAAACACAAAAATTGCACCACCTAAAATCACTCGACCCCATCATCCTTTGTTATTTTGAACAAAACAAGCCAACAAAGCATATAAAGAAGGTTACAAATTTTTCCTATTTCTTAACCTTCGATTGAGGGACTTGTTCTGATATACATAAAAGTTTCACATCACCTAGAAGTCAAGACCAAAGATAATGTATGAACATTATTTTCTCTTAACCTAGTGTGACATGTTTTAATGACAATATTGTGACGGAGCCACCAAGTTTCTATGTAGAAAATCTAGTGATGATTAACCTTAATAATATTATCTTAGTAGATTTGAAGTCAAAACACTATATTGTTTATGGGGATAAAAAAAATAGAGTTGTAGTCACTCTTATCTTAACTCTCTCAACTAGGACCTTATTCTAATATACCTAAAAATCCTACATTACTTACAAGTTAAATAACAATCAGAATTTTTATAAACATTCTTCTGTAAAATATTATTAATTGATTCACAAGTGTAATAATATGAAGATGGCGTTTCATGATTCATGTTATAAAAAATATAAATGAAAGGAATGTACGTGTAAATGTGTGAGACCAAACGTTCGTTACCATTTATAAAAGTTGTAGACCGTACTTTTTCCAGGCAATAAATCAAGTAAAACTAAATTCTCATATATAATAATGAATAACCTTTATTAAAAAATTCCTGCCTTCAGAGGATAAATCTTGGACGAAATACAATTCGGACTTGACAAAACAAGTAAACAAGGAATATTCTAGATTGCTATATGTTTTGATTTTACAATAGATTACATATATTAGAACATAGCCAGTATTTGGTAATGTTTTAGTGGAATTCAATGATTCTGGATTCTGATGTTTTGTTTGGCCTGGTTAAGCACTAATGCAATAGCTTAACAAAAGTTTGGCATATGCCTCTTTTTAAGTTTCACTTGCACCACATTTAAATGTTGTGTAAGTCTCAAATTCTATCATTATGAAAGTGTTGGAAGAATTCACTCCTAAATGCACTCTTTTGAGGAAGCAGAGAATTCAGACCCTTGCTTCAAGATCACAAAACATAAAAGGGGTTTTAAGAAAAGGGAAAAGGCAAAAGAAATACCTGAATCAGTTTCAGTATTAATCACTTCTAGAAAAATGAAAAGAACATTACATTAAACTTAGATAAGGTGTATATACATTCAAAATTTACAAAGGAAAGTTACTGAGAACACCTTCACTACCCTCAAACGACTAGAACAACATGTCAACATTGTTAGTTCATACATTGAGATTTGAAACCATCACCTAGCTGATGAGTCACCAAGGGAAACACAAGCAAGAGATGAGGCCCAAACCCTGGCACTCTTTGCCCTCTCATGAAAGCTCCTGCTCTTGCAGAGTTCTAGCTTGGTCCAAATCCTCACATCCATTACATTAAGAACACGTTCCATCACTTGGCCAAGTTTTTGCAAGCTCAAATGACGAACATAGGAAGACCAGAATGCTTTGAGATGCGGCATAATCGTGGAAAATACAGAGAGAATAATTCTCAGACATAGAAACAATATTGATAATGCCAAGTAAGGTTCCCTTCTTGATATCTCTCCGAGGGAGAAACCCTTTATAGTTGAATGTTCATCACTCAACAAGTCGCTTAGTTCACCAACAACAACCTTGTCCCTGGCTTCTAATCCTGGCATCAGACATGGTAAGGTCATTGTCATTTATCACGCATTGAAGTTTGGAATACTCAATGCAGATGGCTCTTGTTTTCAACATCATAAACACCAAGCTACCAAATTATAATAAGGTGAAAAATGGTTGTAAAGGAAATTCCACCCGAAATTATAGATAAGATTTCGGATATGCTTACCTGTGTTTCTGGCATAAAATTCTACAAGGGAGTTAAGATTGTTTGGACCATGATATCTCACTCTAGATGTCTGGTTCACCAGTAAGATTGCAGGTAAGCTATGGATTCCATATTTTGAATATAAGCTGCAGGGAAAAACACATGAGCATTACATTTATGAACTTAGACAAACTGATTATGCCACATTCTTCAAATTTCATAATGATCTGTATTCAGAAAAGGAGGGATGGTCTCAAACCTTGGCAAAGCAGATGACTGCTCAAGTGCTACATGTTCTACTTGAGGAAACATAGAGCTAAGAGTTTCAAATTCAGGAAGTATTCTGTGAGAAAAAGGACACCAGGAAGCATAGAAGAGTACAGAAGCGTACCCAACCCTCTTTCTGGTACACAAAACCCCTTCTATAAAATTCCCATCCACCTGAACAAATCAAAACAATGAATAAAACACGTCACCTGATTGTGCATATTGATACAAATTAACTAAACGAATAACCAAATAAATCAGCAAAACATAAATCAATCTTCCAATTAATGTAAGTATTAGCTTCAGTTATGGGGTTCAAAATGAAAAATAAGCATTTCCAAAAAACTCTAAATCAACAATGATGCATTAGAATCAAAGCCAAAAACCATCACTGGCCTAGACACAATCTGTCTGTTATCTGCTTTGATGCGGTCAACTGAGTTCCACCATCCCTTCAAAGGTTGGTCTTAGAATTTAGGTTAAAACCCAACTCAATCTAACATAATTTGTAAAGTGAGAGTTGCTTCCCTCCAACACTCTCCCTCACAAAGAGAGCTAGACATCTTGATCTCATAGCGGATTGCCCAATAGCCCTAACAATAATGGTTTGATTGAATCCTATTACAATTTTAAAATTTATATTAAGATTTAATTAGTTTTACCTTGTGAGATAAGAGTTTTTACTATAGTTATGCTTTATGATTCTTATTTTTTGCATTAAATAACAAAATAAACTGTAATATTTTCAGATTTGCATAGACCACGTATTGCTACATGGACCATTTAGCCACCTATACTCACACAAACAACATGAATCTTAGAAGAAAAGAAACTTGCTGAAAGAAAAAACAAACATGACAATGAAGAAAGACACATTAGAAGTTGGTATTGAGGGCCAGTAGCAGTAAAGAGAAGTTCCCAATTCCTTGAATCAGATATATCAATAAAGTTTAAGTCAGAGGTTGAGAATTATCAATCAAGAGGGGTTAAATCACAATTTTCTCATTCCCAGACCCTTACTCAAGATCAGCACTAGCAATTTGTGAAACACTTACAATCACAACCTTGCAACAATCCTTCCATACCTTTCGCTACCACTGAGAACAATGCTTTTTCAGGTACTATCTTACCGATTCCTAATCCTTCCCAATACCCTATTGACTAATAATCAGATTTGGATTATTGCTTCGAGTGCCACTAGTCATCATATACTGCTTGTTCCTTGAGGACCTTCATTTTCCACAAACGTGTTCTTAATAAAATTGTTTCCATCCATAATAAATGTTATATTTGTTCATTCTATTGGAACTGTCAAATTGAATAATGATCTCATATTAGAAAATGTTTTGTATATTCCTAATTTCCTTGTCAGCCACATATAAGTGAGTTCTCTATACTCAATAAAAAATTCTGTTCATTTTAGTGTTGTTTTATTTCAAAACCAAAAAATCTTGAAGACTATCGGAAATGGTGACTTGGTTCAAGGATTATATTTGTACAATGCGTCTGAAGTTTTGTTCAGTGCATCTACTTGCTCTAGTTCTTTATAGAATCCTATTACCCATGACTCTAAGCTTGTTTCTTCTTCCGTTTGACATGCTAGACTAGATCATATATCTTCCAAATGAATGGAATTCATTAATAAAGATTATCTTTTATCACTCATAATATTTTAGCAAATTTTTTGATTTGATACATTATGACATTTTGGGACCTTAGTCCCACTTATGGTCATAAAAAGAATTTTCTAACTTTAGTTGACATTCTGTCGAGATATTTTAGGAAGTTTTATATTTGATTCCTATTGGTTTTAATTCTGTATATTGGTTGTATCTTGGTTTTATTACTAGCATATCAATCCTTCATTCTCAGGGATTTGTTTCCTAGAATAGGTTGTGCTTGTTTCCAAAATTATCCAATCAATGTGTGTACATATATCATATGTATATATCAGAGCTCCCGATCATTGGGAACCTCTGATCGTGTGATTTAATTACAGCCTTCATTGTTGTGTAAATCTAATTGCAGCCTTCATTGTTGTGTAAATCTAATTGCAGCCTTCATTGTAATGTGAAGTTTCATTGCAGCCTTCATTTCTGCATGATGACTGTGTGAGTTTAATCAACCTCCATTATTTTGCGTTCTGCCTAGATTTCTTTTCTATCCTTAATTGCACATATTTATAATGACTGAAATGGAAAATGGAAACATATAGCATTTGCAAAGTGTTCATTCAGCCTATCGGTTGAATGGAAAAAATTATCTCAAGTGGTCTTAGCTCATTTTAAGACCATTTTGAAAGTAAAAGGAAAGGCTAGTCATTTAATTGATGATACCCCTGCAGAAGATGATCTTACATTCAAGTCATGGGATGAAGAAGACTCCATGATCATAGCATGGTTATGGAATTCAATGGTTCCAGAAATCAGTGACACATGTATCTTTATCAATTCAGCAAAAGCCATATGGATTACAATAGAGCAAACCTATTCTAAGGCAAAAGAAGCTGAACAGATTTATAATGTGAAGGTAAAAACCATGGCAGCCAAACAGCGCACAAAAACTGTTACTGAGTATGCTAATCAGCTTAAAGTTTTGTGGATGGAATAGGATCACTGCATGGTCATTAATGCCAGTGTTCTGAGGATTCAACAATTCTAGGAGAGTACATTGAACAGGATCGGGTGTATGATTTCTTGGTAGGTTTAAACCAAGAATATGATCAAGTCAGAGTTCAAATATTGGGAAGAGAGAAGGTTCCAAGACTCAATTAAGTCGTGGCAATTATTCGGAATGAAGAAAGTAGGAGTCTAATGCTAGAGACTCTATTGCAGCTGAAGGAACAAGAGCCATGGTTACAGACCAAAGAAAAGGAGGCTCTCTTACAAAGATGGAGAAGAAAAATGAAGGAGTATGGTGTACTTATTGAAATAAGTCACACCACACTAAGGACAATTGTTGGAAGTTGCATGAAAAACCCCAGAGCAAAGATTGGGGATACAAGGGAGGTCCCTCGTCAAGCAGCTCATGTTGCAGTTGTTCCATGTTGTTGTTCCTGAAAATCAAGGAGGATCTATTCAATTCAATCATGACGAGTTAGTAAGAGTAAGTTCCTTCCTAAATAAACTGGAAACCTACAGGTATGTGTTCATTGACATATTCTGGTAAGTTGCCATTTTTTTTGGATTTAATTTCTCAAATACACCGTTTACCCACTATTGGATTATAGACTTTGGAACCACAAATCATATGACACCCTCTTCCTAAATACTTTTCCACATATTCCCCATGTCCTCCTAGCAACAAGAAAATTTCCACAACTGATAGAAACATGATAACTGCAACTAGCCAAGAAGATGTGCAAATAAACCCAACCATAATTCTAAAAACTGTTCTACATGTTTCTAAATTGTCCACAAACCTGATATCTATACAAAAAACTTACCAAAGATCTCTCGTGTAACATGTTTTTTATAGCAACTCTTGTATATTGCAAGACAATAAATCAGGAAGGACAATTAGACATGCTAGAGAACGGAATGACCTTTACTACATGGGAAGATGTGAATCTATACATTAAGAGTCAATCTTTGTTGTTTGAAACCTCCATTTCCAACACAAGAAAAATTTAGTTGTTTCACTGTCGTCTAGGACATCCTTCATTTCATGTTATAAAGCTATTGTTTCCTTCCTTGTTCAACAAAATTTAAATCTGTCGAGTCTTCATTGTGAGCTGGCAAAACACAAACGTGTACCTTTTCTTATGAGTAATAAAATAAGCATTTCTCCGTTTTATCTTGTTCATACAGATACTATCTCTAATATTTCAAGGGCTAAATGGTTTATTACCTTTATTGATGATTACACAAGGGTAACATAGGTTAGCTCTGTTGTTACGCAGTTTGTGTCACTGATTAAGAATCAATTTGAAATTATTGTCAAGAAACTTAGCTCTGATAATTCAAAAGATTATTTTGATCATACCTTTGATTCTTTCTTTCAAAAAGAAAGGATAATTCATTAATCCTCACGTGTATACACATCCCAACAAAATAAAAAATTTTAACGGAAAAATTGACACTGAACAAACTAGAGCACTCCTTTTTCAAAATAATGTTCTAAAATATTGTTGGGGAAAAGCTATACTTACTGCCACTTATTTAATTAACTGAATACCTTCTACTGTTTTTTCTTTAAAAAGTCCAATTGAAGTTCTACACTCATTCTATCTACATATAACTCATACACTTAATCTTTTACCTAGAATATTTTTGGGTGTGTATCATTTGTAGATGTTCTTCACCTAGAATAACTTCACCCAAGGGTTATTAAATGTGTTTTCTTAGGATATGTCACAAAAAGGGTATAAGTGCTTTCACCCTCCTTCCAAAAAATTCTATGTCAAGGGATGTCAAAGCAAGTTAATCATCATCATCTTCAGGGAGAGTGTTTAAGAGAGGAAGATGATGAGCCTTTTTATATTCCAAATATGTCTTTTGGATCAGAAAATGAAATTTAACAGAGTAATCCCATTAAAACTGAAACTGAGAGAGAAAGAGTAGAGGTGAATCAAAATCCTGAATCTGCAGGACCATTTATTAAATAACAAGATGATACAGAGTTTGGGAAAAATCTGGTGTACACCCAAAGAGAAAAGGCCATTCTAGGATTTACTTATTGTTCAAGAGTTCAACCCTATATCATTACATGAGATAAATGTGTCTGACCCTATAAATCCTAATTTTACTAACTACGATGATCTTACTGGTGATGAACTTTCTTTTGTAGAATCAATCGCACAGGAAGACCAGAATTTAGATCTCCCAGTTGCTCTTAGAAAAGGTACTAGAGACACTAAACCACCTTACCCTTTAGCAAATTATCTATCATTTGAAAATTTCTCACCTACCCACAGAACCTTTCTCAGAAGCCTAAATACCACAACTATACCTTCTTCTGTATCTAAGGAATTAATTGACAAAAAATGAAAACAAGCCATGGATTTGGAAATGGAGACATTGGAGAAGAACAATACTTGCAAACTAGTCCCCCTACCATCCGGAGAAAAACCTGTTGGGTGGAAGTGGGTTTACACAGTCAAATACAAGGCTGATGGGACTATAGAGAGGTATAAGACTAGGTTGGTGACTAAAGGGTTCACTCAAACTTTTGGAGTGGTTTACTTGGAGACCTTTGCATTAGTTGCAAAAATGAACACGATCAGAGTAATTTTGCCTTTGGTAGCAAACCATGATTGGAACTTTCATCCATTTGATGTGAAAAATGCATTCCTACATGGAAATCTTGAAGGAGAAATATACATGGAAGTACCACCTGGGCATACAGGGCAGATTAAGGCCAACATAGTTTGCAAGCTGAAAAAAACACTACATGAGTTGAAACCGTAACCTAGACCATGGTTATTTTTCAAGGGAAGAAGTTGTTCAAGGCATCACTCAGCTAGTTCATGTCAAAGACTAACTAACAACTTGTTGACTTATTCACAAAAGTTCTTCCTCAAAACATTTTTATAGAGGGGGAATAGCAATGATGAATGACTATATATACCTAAGAGATTGAATGAAATAAAATACTATTTTTCTCTATTTTGGAGGGTAGAGGCAACGATACAAAGCAAGAATCTATTTAGATGAAACTAAGAATCATATTTTAAATTTAATAAGTGAAAATAAAATCAATGGTCACACTGCATGCAAATTGATGCTTGTGATTGTTAATCCAATAAACCAGGAGATAAAAGTTGTTCCAAAAATTAGCTGAGTAACAAATCTTAATAGAAAATCCCCCGCTCATAATTGATATGCACTGACCTATTCTGTATGATATAGGTATAGGTATAAGTCTTTATAATCATAAGAAAACGTAAGTATGTCATAATACTGTAATTTTTAAAAAAAATTGGGTTCTGTAGATTTAAATAACATTCAGAATAATAGAAGCTTAATATCAAATTATCAATATAACTAATGTCAACTTCAGTTTAAGTAAAGAGCCTATTTTCTTGAACCCAATTAAAAAGGCCACTCATTATTGGAAAGTGATTATTATAGCATAATTTTTCTTCCTTTCTAGTTCTAATATTGTAGATGGAAAAAACATAGCTGAAAGGGAAAACTCTACTAAAGGTGACTAGCGAGACTTTTACTGGAGATTAGTGCAAAGTTTCTGAAAACTCCATACCAATAACATCATTATTTAAAAAGAAAAATCCTCTTACTCACATATAGCTAAATTATGCTGTTACTGCCAGAACAATCAACGGCAATTAACCAACAACAAAGATAAATCTCAGCCACCCATATAAAATCTAGTCCCTTTGGTATCACCTTAAAATTGAAGATTGGGGATGAGCGTTTTATAAAATGTTTCATATATATAATAAATTTTTACCCTAATTTTTAATACGCCAAAATGACACTAAAAAGAAATTTTTTTCTTATTCTTTTTAACAAGTTGGATTGGATAGATGCATTTTACATTATCTTAGAAAGTAATTTATAAACCTAATTTAATCTCACAAAATTGGTTTACTATAATTCGGTTATATCTCTGGTCATATGGAAATTCCAACACTAGCTAACAAACCTCTCTAAAATAGACTATGGTATCATCTTACCATGTAGATTTTAAACCTAACTCAACCTCACAAAATCAGCTAGTAAGATGAAAATTGTCCCACTCATATATCGTATTATCTCTAGTCATAATGTGATTTACAACACATTACAAGTACAAGGTTATATGGGCCTCTCAATATCTTAGTTTTCACAACTAACAACAATATCAGCAGATCAGACTATAAAAGCAAAATATGCTGGTTTCATACATGAAAATCTCACATCAAGGAAAAAACTGAATGAAGTGATAACCAATGCATGAGCTATTATAATCCTGTTAAAAGGGAAATAAAAGTAAGAAATCGAAGTCCACAATAGTGATCAAGGACCTCAGCTGAAGAATATGTACTCATAACAACAAACAGAATCACCAAGGACAAAGGCATGTAATAATCAGTTTGGTGACCTGAGCTTCTCTTGATAAACTTAACTAATAATGAGCAATGAACAATCTATAGGTTATATATAAATGGACTTTGAATTACAGCTCAGTATATTACAAACTTAGCAGTTATCACTCATCACATTCCCAAACATACAGGCTATGAAAATGAAAAGTTTGTTAAGACACATTGAATTTATCAACAATGTCAGTTTGTTTTTTTCACCCTCAAAAGTTAAAATCAGGGGAAAAAATAAAATATCATCTATTTGTTAACTGTAAACGGCACACTGTTATGCTAACAGATTATGAAACAAAAGGTTCAACAACAGGAAACACTAGTTTGAGACATCACTAAGGCGTGTCTTCAGTTGCAGTGTAAATGACTACTTTGAAATCATCAAAATGTCACCTATTTCATGAGGAAAGTAATTAATTTCATTCGAAAAATTTCACAGGGATTTAAATTTTCCTACATGAGATTTCTCATCTTGCATTTAGAAGATCCTCAAGGAGATAACACAATAGTACTTGCTAGGTTAAAAAATGCATTACATGAGATATCATGTGTTAAATAATGCAATGTTAAAACTGAGCATTTTATGCAATTTCCTCATCAACGCTATAATTTTTGCCCTGTTTGGTTTAAACTCTGTGTACTACTAATAGGAAAGGAAAATAAGGAGGGAAAATGCATCAAATTTCTTCTTCATAAGCTAAAATCAGCTTATGCATCTTAGTTTGTGGAGAAGTTGAATGCAAACAACAATAAAAGTCTAATACATAAGTTGATTTCAACTCACGCTAGAAGCTTAATTCACTCCTATAGATGCTTTTGAAGAAGTTCATCCAAATATTTAAAACAAAACTTGTAAACTCTTGAAAGACAGAAAGGACCACTCCCTAGCTCGAGGAAATCACGTGGATGCATTTTAGAACAAGTAAAATCAATCAATTAGACCTCAGTTTTCAGTCTGCTAAACCTAACCATATAATCTTTTGTTTGTCTATATGCATGGGATTGGACGACAAAACAATTCCTAGGAAGGAATCAATTAGACCCTAATCTTAAGCTGACAACAATTATTTCTCTAACTAACCTATGTATCAATATGGTCAAAAGCAAAAATAAACAAGAATTAATTTTGTCCAAATATATCGTTGTTTTTCCTTCTCTACAGTGCTAACGGAAGTTTTCTAGGACCATGACATCACAATGAATTCCGTCATTTGATTTGAATTGAAAAAGCATTTCTAACAAACACACCCAACACACTATCCTTCAATGTTATACCTTCAACTTTCCTCCATAATCACAAATTTCCCAAAATTATTCACCACATAGTTTGGCATAAGATGACAGCCAACCCAACACCTAATATTCCGATTCCCCATTTTGAAATTATGAAAGCAGAACCTTATTCTTCAAAAGAGAACACCCATAAATCCAAACACCATTAATCACACGCAAAACATTGGCATAAAACAAGAAGCCATAAAATCAAAGACATCATATAAACAGTAAAAGCAAATTCCCACAATGAGAATCACTCTAAAGAGCAAAAACAGACAAAGATAGAAAATTTAGAAGGAGCAGTGACAGTCGGATAGAGACAGGCACCTGAAGAGGAGGGTTAGGGGAGAGGGTGAGGGAGCACTGAGATTGAAGGTCATAAAGAAAGGAAGCAAAAGGTAGAGAAGGAGAGGAATAGGAGGAAGGCATAAGAGAGAAATAAGTGATGAAGAGAAGAAGTGAAGTGGCCATTGAAAGTTGAAGAAGGTAAGAAGGGTGTGTTATTTATGATGTGTAGAGTGAAAACAATAGTGTTACAATACAACACAAAGCAACGGGTCTAAAGGGAAAAAGAAAGTAAGAAACGTGTTATGTCGTGTTTGTTTGTGCTATGTCGTTGGTATTGTTGATGTCTCTTCCCATAATAGTATATAGTTGATGGTGTGGAGTGGCATATATACGTGGTTGGATTAAGGTGGAGTTGGAGGGTAGAGTTGTAGCGGGTAAAGAAATGGCTAGGTTCGGTTTGGTTTGGTATGCTGATTCTAACAGAGTCCAAGAAAGTAGGAACCTACCTTTCCTACTACATTTCACTAAGTAATATTGCACAAAAGGTCTTCTTTCCTTATTTTAAGAATGAACTAAATTTTTATAATGTTTTTCCATGTAAACAGCTTTAAAAAATATATATATATTAAAACCCAGCAGTTCCTTTTGAAAACAAAGCGTAATAGACCCTTTCTCATTTTCTTTATCAGCAAAGAATTAATTAAATTAAAAAGGAACATCTTTAAGGGTGTCCCAACCCGTATATAAAACCAATAGTCTCTCTATTTCTCATTTTTTTTCTTCCTTCTTTCTCAATTTTCTTTTTCCAAATCTCCTTTATTTTACCTCACCATAGTTGAGAAACCAAGGATCACAGCTACTTCATCAAATTTTCAAATGGAGCAAGTTCCTTTTTCTCCAAAGATTCATAATTCTATGCTTTTTTTCATGTTTCTGTAATCAATCTTAGTGAGACCAGTTGAGAAAATTGATCCTCTCAACTTGTTCTATCACATACTGAAATTTTTGTTATAACTTGTTCTAGGTCCCTAGATTTTGGAATAATCCTATTGTTGGATTTGGAAATAATCTCTTTAGGGATAAGTTCTTCAGGTAAGGGAAGCTACTTGTGTGTTATTGAACTGATTTTAAAATACAACTTGAAATAAATAGCTTTGACATATTGAAAGGATTACATTTCTAGTACAAATTGGGGTTTTAGTTTGCAAAATCGGTAAATCCACTCAGCGCAAACATAAGCGGATTGAGGTGTAGGTTTTGAGTACTCGACCTCAAATTTGCTCAGTGTTTTTCCATGCGTTTAAAGAAAATTTTACAAGTAGAGTTTGGGGATATCTCAATCTCAAATTCGCTCAGCGAAATTTCTCTGCGCTAAGCATATTTGAGCTATAATTTTTTTTGTATTCTCTATCCAAAATACGCCAAGCCAATTTAATTTGGGCTTAAGCTTTTCTTAATTGGCTCAAACCATTTTGACTGCATTTGTCACTTTGCTTAATTAACTTTTTTTTTCTTTCCTATGAGTCATAAAAGTGAATTAAACCTTTGATGACTATTTTACGACAAGTGTATCGTGTCAGAAGTAATAATTTGTCCCTAAAAATGGATATTGAACCCACAAGGAACAATTGAATTCTCAAGTATAAGATTCATTGAATAGAAAACAATACGTAAAAGTTTGTAGGAAGTTTGTTGTGTATGAGATTGCAAGAATGTAATATAGCAAAGTAAAGAGTTGTTTGATTCAATTAGAAAAATTGGGATTGGGGTTCATCCTTCATCCTTCTTACTTTTTTGTATTTTGAAAAACATAATAATATTTTATCTTTGATTGATATTTTGATGCCCATATAAAATTCATTTATATTGATTCCTCGCATATAAAATTATTAAGATAGTCTTATAAATATTGTCACATATTTATAAAAACTCTTTATCGTTGAGAGCAGATGTTGATAGCAATTAACATTTCAAATATATTCCTAGCTATAAAATATCTTAAGCATTATCATTTAGGTCAAATGCTTAGAAGTACTTTTCAGCCAAATCTAAGGATCAAAATCATGATAAAACAAGCGTTAAGAATAAAATAACAATATCAATAATCAATCAAGAACAGAATATTATGGTTAAACATCACCTCAATACATATGAGTTTGAACAAATTACTCTCAATCCCAAAGGATAGAATTAGTCACTCATGTTGGTCATTATAAGCATTGAAAGCAAGAAAAGAAGATCCAGGATGTTTCTCCTTGACGACTGCCTTCTCTACGGGTTTCTATCACCTTCTATTCTCCAATTATGTTTAGGGTTATGACTCGTATTTAACCTAGTTGAGCTTGGCTAAGTGACTTCTCGCCTAGGCGAGCTACATCTTGCTTGGGCAAGTTGGACATGAAAAAGCTCAACTTCTCTGGAGTGATCTCGCCTGGGCGAGATTGGGTGAGTTTTGAGCATTTCGAGCTTCCCCTTTTCATCTTGTCTAGTCTCTTTTCATCTCCATTTTTCCCTAGAATCCTGAAATTAACATGAATTTGGGAATAAATTGTTCTTAATCATATTATAATCATAAAATATGTAAACAGGTTTAAATTAATATATTAGGGGTTAAATTATGGTTATTTTATCGATAAATATTCATAAGTGTTTGTCTTTTAATATGAAATATTACTGAAATATGACACTTATCAACCTTCAAAAAAAATTATTAATTTGAAAATTGTGATGGATTACAACTTTCTAATGTTAGTATTTGATCAAATCATGTAATTTGAATATTTAAAACAAGTAAACTTAACCCTTATTAAAATGAAAAGTAAATACTAGTTTGTATGATCAATTGAATTGTGCAAGTTCTAAATGATATGGATTGGTGTGAATGATGGAAGATGTAAAAAATTGAGATATATGTGTAATTGATTTGAGAGATATTAAATAATGTATGAGTGATTGATATGCATTGTATGTGAATGATATGTGTTATATGTGAATGATGAAAGTTTGTATGAACTTGATGTCATACATTTGGGATATTGTATGAGATTTTATGTATTGGTACATTAAGTATGAAAAGCCTATGGTTAAGAGATATCTTTTAGTTTCACTTATGGTCTAAGCCACATAGACTAAAGTTTCACTTATTCACTATGATCTTTTCTATTAGATTCGTGTGTAATCTAAGTATTGGGTATTTGATACAAACCGACAGATGACTAAAGACACAACAAGAAATTCACAAAAGGGTCGGTCATCTCAAGATACAAAGTCTGGCCCCATCAAACCTCGAGACAACATCAGCAGAAGAAGAAGCTATAAACCAGAGCACCTAAAGTTCTTCCTACTAGTCTTTTAAATGTTTAGAATATATTTTAAATAAGTTGGGCTCACATAAGGGGTCCAAATAGTAGAATATGCAAGAGTAGGTCTATATAGCATAAATAGGAGGTGAAGATATAAGAATATGCCTAGGAGAAGTCCATTAGGGTAGGAAGGAAACCCTAGCTTCTAGAATGATGCATAAGGTGCGGCTTTGACTAAAGTCCACCCTAGCAACCGCACCATATTTTCTTCTTCCCCTTCTACCCTCATTCCTTGTTTTCCAAGGCTCCTCACTCTATAAATAGGAGGTCTCCCCCTTTGTAAATACAAGTTGAAATTATAGTAAAGAAATTCTGCACAATTTTTATGTGAGTAGTGAGTGAGTGTTTCTCCTCCAAAATTGGTCTTATCTTGGGTTCATGATGCTCTCAAGTGGCGGTCTCATCCCACTTATCTTGGCGGTTCCATCCCATCAAGTGGCGTGATACACCATTGCTCCACCATCCATAAGTTCTTCTTTCATCATCTCTTCCATTAATCCATTCCTTTTCATGTTTGTATCTTCCTTGTCCTTTAATTGTTTCCATATGTCTATTCGGTTTGTTCTTCTTGTTCTTGTTTCTTTATATGATTTTGCTCCTTTATCTTGTCATCATCATCACCATTTAACTGAGTTTTCCTTTTGCCTTTGTGAAATGAACCTTCACATGTACTTAACCACTTGGTTAAGTTAATGTCCAATGGGGATTTTCCTTAGGTTGTCACCTCTAATTGTCTAAAATCTAAATCTACCTAAAGTGTCACCATAAAAATGATCAATCATACAATCAACTCACATCATGTGGTTATCAGAGCTTAGGTTCTTATGCTTAATTTGCTTGAGTTGATTTTGCACTTTACAATTTCTTTACATTCTAACACCTTTAATTCTTGTCTTTAAATTCAAGTACCATTAAATTCTTGTCATTATTTTCTTGTTTTTTTTATTTTCCAGCACCTTATTTTTTGTAGAATTTTTTTTTCGACCTTTCTTTATATTTCATAGCATTTTTCGTTTTGAATATGTTTCTTGTTATGTCTTTCATTGATCTTGCCTTTTACTTTGAGTCTTATGTTCATTAGTGTTCTAGGTGTCTTTGTTTTGATTCTACTTGCTTTTAATTGTAAAGTTTGCAAAGTAATTTAGAAACTTGTTTTTAGTAGAAGTAGATTTGATGTTCCAAACACATTATTTCAAGTGTTCAATTATATTGAATCCAACCAATTTTTTTGTGAAAATTGAAAGTTCTTGAAAACTATACATGATGCTTATGTTCATTCTTTTCCATAAGTCACATTTAGTATAAAAAAAACAGTAAAGCCAAACAGTGACGCAAAAACAGTAAGCACTTTTATAAAGCATCTTTGGTTATCACCTAGCAAAGAAAATCATTTTCCAAAATATGGATTCAACTTGATTGGCAAATTGTTTTCAACCTTGTGGAAATTTTTTATCCTTTTGCTTTAGCATTTTTCTAAAAAGCCAAGTTTCATAGTTAAAAGTTTAGTGAGTTTCTTAAAGTCTTCTTTTGTGTTTTTTATGGCTTGTCATCTTTCTCAAAGTTTTGTCACAATCTCTTGATTCCTTTTTTGGTTTAGCATTTTCTTGTTTAAGCTTTTCTTGTTTGTCTTTTCTTTCTTTCTCAAGTTTTGTGGTGAAATACCTTTTGCAAGTGTTGAGACTTTGACATTATTCACTTGAGAGTTTTTCAAACCACAATAAAGACCTTGGTTAAGGGAAGAAAATTTTCTTTCAGCGGTTAAGTGTTTTTTCTTCAAATTGTCGCAAGCTTTACTTTCTTACTCACTTCTTTTTTTCTTTAATTATTTGTTACTTGTGTTTCTTGTTTGTTTGTTATGGCTCATATTTCAAGTGGTGCATCTTCAAAACCGGAATCCTATCACAAAGCCCACCTTTTGGGAGAACTTGTGGAGGTCAAGAAGCAACTTGTCCACAAAGACGGGAAACTAAGTCAAGTTGTGAAAAGATTGTAAAGATTAGAAGAAGCTCAAGCAAGGCAAACTCAAGAAGAAGAGGAAGAATGGAGATTGAAAACATGTATGCGCGTGCGATTTGTTCCTCCTCCTTGTAGGAATGAACTCTTATTGAAGCTCCAGCGGCTTCATCAAGAACCTAGCATATGATACATAAGGTGCATAAGGTGCGGCTTTGACTAAAGTCCACCCTAGAAACTGCACCATATTTGCTTCTTCCCCTTCTACCCTCATTCCATGTTTTCCAAGGCTCCTCACTCTATAAATAGGAGGTCTCCCCCTTTGTAAACACAAGTTGAAATTATAGTAAAGAAATTCTGCACAATTTTTGTGTGAGTAGTGAGTGAGTGTTTCTCCTCCAAAATTGGTCTTATCTTGGGTTCATGATGCTCTCAAGTGGCGGCCTCATCCCACTTATCTTGGTGGTTCCATCCCATCAAGTGGCGTGATACACCACCATTGCTCCACCATCCATAAGTTCTTCTTTCATCATCTCTTCCATTAATCCATTCATTTTTCATGTTTGTATCTTCCTTGTCCTTTAATTGTTTCCATATGTCTATTCGATTTTGTTCTTCTTGTTCTTGTTTCTTTATATGACTCTGCCCATTTATCTTGTCATCATCATCACCATTTAATTGAGTTTTCCTTTTGTCTTTGTGAAATGAACATTCACATCTACTTAACCACTTGGTTAAGTTAATGTCTAGTGGGGATTTTCCTTAGGTTGTCACCTCTAATTGTTTAAAATCCAAATCTAATTAAAGTGTCACCATAAAAATGATCAATCATAAAATCAACTCACATCAGTATTGGATCAAATGTTAGTCTCAGTAGGGGCATACTTAATGAGTTTTAAGGACGACGATAGATCCATATGCAATCCTATGATTGAAATGAAATCTAAAGTATTAAGGAATGAAGGAAAGCAAGGTCGTGTGAGACAAATAGTTTTATGTGGAGTTAGTATAATTGAAATAAAATCAAAAAATTGTGGATTGAAATGAAATCCAATGAATATGATTGAAAACATATCAATGTGTGGTGTAATTGAATGATGTGACAGTTATTGGAATTTTATATAACCACATTTGAAAGAATTCTTATGAATGACAAATCTGATTGATTTTTGTGGGAAAATCAGGTTTAGGGTTACTCATATTTTTCGTGAAGCGAATGCGTGTACTGATAAGTTGATTAATTTATGATTTATTCATAGAGAATCATTTCATTGGTATAATAGGCTTCCATCTAGTATGTTCTTAAAACTCTTTATGAATATGTATAGTCTACCTATATATCGTTTTTGTTAACATATGGGTTTTGGTCCAGTCCCGCCATATATTTTTTTTAATAATATTTTTTTCATGTGATGTCAGATGATTGGTGTTACTTGAGGTATCAGTCTAGCTAAGATGTCAAGTTGCATAGTGATACCTAACATGAAATTTTTTTTATTAAAAAAAATGATTGATTCTTGTTGTTTGTATTAAGTATGTGATGAAATTCCTTTTCAATAGCTTGTCCTTGATTTTTTTGTTGTATTGTAAATTGTGATAGTTGTACATGAGATCTTGATAGTGATGTAGGAGTATCTCAAAGGTCTTAGAACTTTATTTTAGAACTTGATTCTATAAAAATTTGTATTCATATATCTTAAACAAGTGACAAAATATTTTGAAAAATTGTATAAGATTAATATTGTAGAACCTATAGTTAGATATATATTTTTTCGGGGTTATACCACCTTTTTATTAAGATAAAGCTTCACACTCATTATTCTTATGGTCGGAAATGATACTGAGTTACTTTTCTTAATTTTTTATTCATGTGGCTTCCTTCAATTGTGTATACGCTTCTTTCCCTATTTAACTTCTCGCCACTTCTCTCTTCATTTTTCATTCTCACCTTTACCATAAACACAACCGGGTAGAAAGAATAAAATATTAATATTTTTGTTTAGTCAGAATTCAAACTTCTGAATTAAATATTTCTAATCTTAACTTTTTTGTGCTTTATTCGTGAATATTTTGAAGTTTTATCGGTGTTGTTAATTAAAAAATATTATTATTGTAACTAATTAGTCTTTTGAGTATATTTTTTTTATTTTTGTTTTTGGAATATTTCATTTAGGTATGTAAATATTTGATATTTTTCATCTTTTGTTTCTTTGAATAAAAGTAACAATTAACTAAAGGAAGTTATTTTAAATTATAAATGGGGTTGGTTTAATGAAATAATTGTTGAGCGTTATGGATATTCAAATCCTTAACTTTGTATTTTTTATATTTGATTATTTTGATTAAGAAAATATTATTAGAAATATTATTAACAAGAATTTTGCAATGATGAAATTAAAATATATACAAGTAGGAGTAGAAGGAGATTTAAAAATATGAATGAAGTTTATGTAAATTTTTGAAATTAAGATTATTTGTGATTTACTTTTTATCCGATTAAGTATTATATAACAAGAAAATATGTTTGTAGTATTGTTTTAACTTTGTTTTTTCATAATTGTATTTGGAAATTGTAATTGATGATAATAAATAAGATTAATGGTGTGTTTGTTTCAAGGCACAGAAACATTCATAGCATAGCAATGAAAAAGTAAAGAAAATGTTAATTTCAAGAATTTAAAACTTAAAAAATTGCACAAAACAACAAAGTTTGTTGTAATCTAAACTTTCCACTCATATAAGAAGAGATTTGTACGAAAAATATTGTTCACTTCAAAAAGATAGATGATTATATTTATTTTAATAATTAAATTTATTATAATAAAATAAGTAAATTAAAGTAAAAAATATTAAAATAATATATTATATGAAATAAATTATTCTAAAATAATCTTAAATTATTTTAAAAAATTTATTTTAAAAATTCTTTTTTAAATATATTAATATAAACTTTTTATTATACTATATCAATCAAATCATCTACAAGTTTTCTATTCAAATCTACTCTCTTTTCCTTAATCTAAACAACATTACTTTCTCCACACTTTCCTCTTAAATCAATCCTTTTACACTTTCTAATTTCTCCTCTCTAATCCAAACATGGCCTAAGAGAGTCTGAACTCAACTAATATTTTAATGTGTGTAGAATGTGTTATTGAAATAATATAAGTGGTTAGGGTGATGTTATGAAATTTTTATGCATAACTCATCCAATGGATGAGAAATAACATAATAAATATTAAAATAACATAATAAATATTAAGGATAAGAATTTGGGATGGTCATACAGGCCGATCTACTATCCACTAAGAGAAAATGTGGGCAAATTGTCTATTTTAACTTGTTGTCTCACTTATGTTCGTGCTGCATAATCCACTTATCTTGAAATTCTTGAAATTTCTTTGTGCACTCCCATAATTTCTTCATGCATCCTCATACTCTCAAAAACTTCCAAATTTATTCACTCTAGATTCTATAATCCGAAATACAAATTTTGTATTCTAGATTGTGCAATCTATAATACATTGTATTCCAGATTATATAATCTAAAACACAAGTTTTAACTTGCAGATTATATAACCTATAAAGTCTTTGGATTCCACATTCTAGAATTAAAGAAAAAGGCTTAATTAAAAATGACAAATGGTAATTTGAGTATTTTTGGAAGTATGGGGTGTAGAAAGAAAGACATGAAGGTGCAAGAAAAAACTCCCTTCGATCCTTTTTTTTATCAGCAAAGAATTAATTGAATTAACAGGGGACCACTTTAGGGGTGTTCCAACCCGTATACAAAAACCAAAATCTTGAGCATATAAGTGCTTCCAGATCATTCCTACATTCCTAGCAGAAAAGACCAAACCAGCCTAGCTCAATTGAGCAATCGGCTCACACTAGAACAAAAGCTAGTCCAACATTTCCTAACAAGAAAGAAACCAAAAAAAGGAGTTGGAACAGAATGTATAGATAAATTTGCATAACCCAACAAACACTAAAAACACGAATACTAAACCAGCAACTACCAACCTAAGGTTCACAATAGCAGCCTTGATATTGCACTAAGCCTAGTAGAGTTCCACCTATTTTCTCCTACCAACTGCTCCTACTAGAAGCACCAAGGAAGTTCTAGTTTTAAGACAACCTAGATACAACAAATCAGCTCCTCTTTGCTCCCCTTATCACCTCGTACCACCACGTCAGAAACACCAGAAAACAGGGTGGCAGATGGACATCAGCCTCACAAGGCACCTCATTCGCAACCTGCAGGGGTGAAAAACATAGCAGCACAAAAACCTATACCAGAGAAGACTGACCAGCTAGGCTCTCCAAAATAGCACCAGCACCTACCAATAAAGCTTCAATAGCAAACTATGCTCCACTAACGGATCCCAATATTTTCTTCCAGTAGAGACTAAAAACCAAATCAACCTATTAGACCGAGACATTCTTGTCTAAAAAAGACTATGATTTGTAACCCTCTTTAACACTCCCTTAGAACCTATACATACATCTTTAAAAGCAACTAAAGCAGATAGGGGATTACAACTCAGAACACAAACCATAAAGACCACCCAGCTTTTATAGCACCAGCTACAAGTTTCTGGTCTGAGTGTACTTAACCTCTAGCAACCACATTCCGGTGCTAAAACCTTCCCCACAGCAGCCTTCAGCAAGGCTCACAACAAACCCTCCATAGCAGCCAACAGTTACACTCGATGTTATCCGACTTGATAGTCGATCAACCTAGGCAAACAGCAGAATCAAAGATGGTGCACTCTCCTAATCATGCTCCCTATATCTACAAACCAGTACCTGCAAAGCTACTCCTCCAAGGCACCAAAAGGAAAAGAAAAAACTTCTTGAGGGTTGATCTCCACCTCTTATCCTGTGTCTCAACAACACCAGCTACCTACAAAAGAGTGATAGATAAACCATATTTGAATGTGGCCCTCCACTGGAACTTCTGTAGTCTTTAACTCCAAAGCATCAAAGACATGTTCTGTTCGTGCCCACCAACTCCAGTTTCATCATTATCCTCTCACAAGTGAATTATTCTCAAAACCTTCCACAATTGTCATCAGAACTGCATTTTGCATTCACTACGGTCCTCATTCTAGAATTACACCCTCACCACAACAACCCTTTTTTAATTGGAGGGGTTCCAATGAATCTAACCAGAGAACTCGCCTACAGGATCTATGCTATCATCCAACACTCCAGCTAACTTTTTCTAATAACAGATCCTCTTGTAGGCCCCAACCAGCAACAACTCACTTTGAACTTCTAATGCAGATAATTGGGTTGAGAATCCAGTCAGCAAAAGAACAATTAAAAGTGTATCCTTTGTGCTTCAGCCATTGCCAAGACTTGAGTTGTACCATCATGAGAATCTCTTCCCCATCTACAACACCTTGTTTAAAAACTATCGAGTTCCTATGGTCCCAGATACACCTCACTATAGTAGCCCATACTCCTTTCCACAATAGATTTTGTTTGTTATTCAGATGTGGCAAGTAGAAGTTTTCAAAGTGCTTTGATAGCTTGTTGTGTTGTACGAACATAATTCCTATCCATTTAAAACATAACGTCCACACCCTCTGGTTAAAGGGGCATTCAATGAAGATATGTTGGCATGATTCCTCCTTCGTTTGGCAGAAAGCACACAATATTGTGTTTAGCATTACCCCTCTCCTTCTCAAACACATTCTACTTGGCACTCTACCTAGGAGAACCCTCCAAGCTGTGATTATAACATTAGGGAACGCTTTTATTTTCCACAGAGACTTGAACACTTCCTGGTGGGGACTGCTGGCCCTCTTCGCTAAAAATTCATATACTGAACTAACAGTAAAGCACCCTACTTCTTTGCAACCCCACGTCAGCACATCTCTTTGTTCCCTTGACAACCTTACCCGAGATATGTAGTGAATGAAATTAGTTTCCAACAAGGATTCCCATTCAAATATATCCCTCCTCCACCTTAAGGTCCACCGCCATTCTGCATCTACCCATTCCCCTACCTCATTCACCTTTAGACCCTGGTTCAGGGACAGTGTGAACAACCTAGGGTAGAGGGATTTGATGCTGTTATTTCCTAACCACACATCCTCCCAGAATTTCACTTTGTCACCACCTCCAAGTTTTCATGCAATTTGTTGTTGAAACCATCATTCGCCTCCTCCCTCTTTACATACTTTTTGTAGGTCTCTCCACCACCATGACTGTGTTTTCACTGGGGTACGCAAGCATTTTGTGACCATTCCGTATTTTGAAACCAGCAAATCCTTCCACCTTCCTTCCTCTTCTAACACTAACCTCCATCTCCATTTGGCCATGATGGCAAGGTTGAATTTACGAATATCTCTGATCCCCAAGCCACCCTCCACTTTCGACTTACATACGTCTTCCCAGCTAACCCATTGTATCAGTTTCTTCTCCTTCCCCCACCCCACAAAAACCTCCACTGGATACTGATTATGTTTTTGTAAATTGACTCTAGGGCTTTAAAAATGGATAGGTAGTATAACGGGACCGAAGAGATAACTGATTTAACAAGAGATATTCTCCCTGCTAGAGACAAGAATTTTCCTCTCCAACATTGAGTCTAGCTTTTAGTTTGGTTAGTACAGGCTCCCAGAACTTAACCTTCCTTGAATTTCCTCCCACTTCTAAGCCCAGGTACTTGAAAGGGACTCCCATCTGGGCACAATTCAGTGTCTTTGCATAACTTGCCAAAACATTTCTATCAACGTTTACTCCAACAATCTTAGACTTGTGAAAGTTTATCTTAAGGCTTGAGGCTATCTCGAACCCCCTTAGTATCGCCTTCATGGTTACCACATTACTATGTAACTCTTCACATAGAAAAAAGGTATCATCTGCAAATTGTAGAATACTAAGCTCTACCTCCTCTCTACCAATCTTAATCTCTGACAACAAATTGGCCTTAGTTGCTTGCCTTACTAACCCAACTAACTCCCTTCGATCCATAATTCATATCACCTTCACGAAAATCAATAAGACTTGATGGTTTTTTTTATATATTTAATAGTGTTTTTGTCTTTTTGAATATAGATTGTTTAGGTTTCAATACTCATCTAATGTACCATTCGGACTTAAGTCATTTTTATAATTGTTTTGGTTTAAGGCTTTTGTGGGTTATAACGATGTTTAAAGAGTCTATCTCTTTCCTTGAACCAGTCTAAATAAAATTCAACCATTTTTTCTTATTAAATTATCCCTATGGGAGAAAAGACATCCCACAATATACGGGGTATTGGAAAACAAATTCCAAAATAGCAGATTTCTTGATTGATTCCCATGATTTTTGTCGAGGATCTCGACGAGACTCTCCAAAATGCGCTCAAGGGATTTGAGAGGTTGATCTTCTAAAAATCGACTACTAAAGATCACCCTTCAAGCGATAGGGGGCACTTGAAGCCGCTCTCCTATAGGTCGATCTCCTAGAGGTTGATCTCCTTAACATCAATTACTAAAGATCACCCTACGAGCGATACCCCTTCATGGCCGACTACTTATGTTCGAACCTCCCCCCTATCAGAATGACACACAACCCCATCCTCGAGTTAAGTAGGCGAAGAGGTTTATCCACCAAAAAAATTAATTTTTGCTTAATCAATTTATGATTGTGCATAAAAATTTTAGATCACTCATTTTCATAAGTTGAGTCTAAGGCTTAAATTTGTATATTTGCTGAAAGACTGATCAACTTTGTTTTAATGGTTGAGATTGATCGGTCAACCTTTTGATACAATAGTGTCTAGGTCAAAGTCTTTTTTTATGTCAATTGTAGTGCTAAGAATTAGGCAAAACGGTCAAGCCTTTTATGGTCAACTAACAGTGCCAAGAATTAAACTGATTAGTCAAGCTTTTTAAGGTCGACTAGCAGTGCACTAATTCGACCGATCTTTCAAGCCTTTTAAGGTTGACTAACAATGTCAGAAATTAGGCATATCTGACAAGCCTTTTAAGGTTGATTAGTAGTGTTAGGAATTAGGCAAAAGCCTTTTTTATATCACCTGGTAGTGTCAGGATTAGGCTGAAGCATTTTCATCTCAAATGATAGTGCGAGGAATTAGGTCGAAACATTTTTCATGTCAACTCGCAGTGTTGGAAATTAGGCCGAATGGTCAAGCATTTTAAAGTTGACTTGCATTGTTAGGATTTAGGCTGAAGCCTTTTTTATGTCACCTAGCAGTTCCAAGAATTAGACCAAAACCTTTCTATATTGATTGGTCAAAATATAACACATCAAAATTGGATATAAAAACTAAAAAAAATATTTTCATAATAATACAATTTTATAAAAAGTATATAATGAATGAAATATGTTCTTCAGCTATGAAAATCACGAGTTTTCGATAAAAATTAGAATAAAAATACTTCGTTGTAAAATTGGTGAGGTAAAGCAACTAGTATCACTGCTCCATCTCGAGATTGGCCTTACAACCCTAAACACCTCTATGCGTCATGTGCACCGACATCTCCAAAGCATCACTGGACATCAAGAGTTAAAGAGTGATTATCTCACAAGGAAGAGTTCTCACCGAAGGAGACCTTTTCATTTCAATCTTTCCTTTTCCATCGTAGCACTTTGTCTCTGGTTCCTCGTGATGTTGTTGCTTCGTTTTCCAATGTATTTATTGTGAAATATGTAAAAATACAAATTCTCTAAATTCTTCCTAATGGAGTGATTAACTAACTAATTAAAAAATAAAAAGTATTAACATAAGTGTATTTTTTAAAAAAAATATATATTTAAAAAATTTCAAACTTGTGAACAAATGGGTTTGACTACAAGAAAATCATTAAGTAAAAACTAATTTTAAAGACAAAAAATAATTAGTCACTATTTTAATTAAGTTATATACTATTTTAGATACTAAAAAAATATTGGTATCTAGAGTAGTTTCTATTATTAATAAAATTTATAAATTAGTTTTTAAATTGGTATTTATATAAGGATTTAGCTACCAACTACTTTAGATTCTAGAATTGGTAGTTAAAACATTGGTAGCTAATTAGATATCAATTAACTACTCAGATACCGATTAACTAATTAAAAATCAATCTAAAAACTAGTTTATAAATTTAGAAACAATAACAATAATTTTTTAATTTATAAAATAATATCTAATTTATTCAATATAATAACTAATTATTTAAAATTAATTTATATTCAATGATTTTATAGTATTTTGAGTTACCAGTCTCTTCTTTGACTAAACTAGAGGCTCCCAATTCATACTAACTATGGTGTGCAAACACGACGAAATAATATATTAACTCTTATAAAAGAGGGTTCAATAGAGTTTAAAAAATCGGAAAGCTTTTGTACAAGGTGAATAAGGTGATGCATACCATCTTTTATGCAAAATGTGTATCTTATACAACTCACAGTTGAATTATGATCCATTAAAAAAAATGCATAAGTATACAATTCATGGAAAGACTAAAAAGAGATTACTTCTTTAAAGAGTTGCTAAAGTTTTATTAAATCATTGACCGTAAACATTAAAAGTTCATTACACATTGTTGGAGTTTAAATTATGAAGATAAAATTCTATATTAAGTGAAAATGGATAACTAAGCCCTGTATATATACATGAGAAAAAATTATAAACCTAATATTTTAAATTTTTTTATTAAGCATGATATCAGATTTACTTACATAATTAACTCATAATTTATGGGTAAAGAATTAGTGAATATTTCTCTCCCTTGGGCTGCATTTCCAACACATTGATCAAACAAAAAGGTATATATATGAGTGCTAAATTCCAAAACCTTCAATCAGCATATCAGATGCATTTAATAGAGTGGGGCACATCCTATATCCTCCTTTCTGTATCCCTAATGAGAAAGAAAAATATAAATGATTCAAGCACTAAATTCTTGCTATTCCTCTTCCACCTTGGGATATGGAGAATGAAAGCTTCATTCATCCTTTCATGCTTCCAATATCTGACAGTGAATACTGATAGTTGAAGTGTTGCAACTCACTATGCCAAAATCAACCAGTCATAAACACTTCTAGTCTGCACAGTGTTCTACACAAAGTTAGCTAGCCCACATAAAAGTACATAATTTGCATGTTAGAGAGCTTCTTCATTAGCTTTGCTTAGTCTCAGATAAAACTAGATTTTCTTATGATTGATATTCTGCTATAACACTGATTTTGGTACCATGGACCCATCTTGTTCCATACCATTACTAATGCACAAACTTGGTGTAGAAAATAATGAATCTTCACTAAACACATAAAAAAGCACAGTAATCAACCAATCATTACAAACATAAGAAGTAGGGTCTTGTTTAATTATACTTTTCTGATCTTATAATATCTAACAATTTTAACTATCACTCAATTATTATCATCCAACACGTGGTGCCTTGTGTAATAAAAAATCTGTTCATTATAAAAAATATCTGACTCTATTACTTGAATAGAAACATGGAGGAGCAACGTCAACAGCTGTGTATCTGTACCAGCCAGCCCCAATGGAAAAAGATGTGTCACAAATACCAGATGGATACTGCATAACAAATGTAGATATTTTCAGAATATATAAAAAAGTATATTTTGTAAAAAATAATTGAATGGTGTAATAATTTGCGTTAATATATGGTCTAGTTTCATTTTTTATATGTATAAATAGTAAGAAAAGGTTTAGATACAATTATATAAGTGTTTTGTCATTATGATTTGTAAATTTTTATATTAGGAGAGACTTGAGTTTTGATTCAACACCAAAAATATGCATGCTAGGAATTATATCTAGGTTTTCTTTTATGATTATATTGAATAAGGTTTTAATTGTTATTAATATAAAAAGTATTTAAAATATTCAAATATAATATTACTTATATCAACGAGATGTTATTATTTTATATAAGTTGTAGTTTAAATAATAAATATTGAAAATATAAAATAATTTTATGAGAAATTACTATTAGATTTATTGAATTTGATAATAAGTGATTGAAAATATAACAGTTATAAGTTGAAAGTAAAAAGTTTTATCTTGTGCAGCACATGTGATGCCTGCTTGGAAGCATAACAGGAAAGAAGACAAGGAGTTGTGTCCCCTAATATAAGTTGGAAAACCGACCAAAAGCATGGACCCCTTCAACCCCCATTCAACAGTTATTTATCTCCAAATGAAGGTCCCCTCTTCATTATTACAAAACTCACTCCAATAATTTAAGATATTCATCAATTTTTATACTTTCTAACCGCTTGACTTTTTTCTCCAACCTTCACATGTGTTTATGTGTCAAGCTATTCTAACTCTAAAGAGAGCAAACAAATATCAAAGAATCTTCTTTGCTTTCTCTCCTTGCAGTTTACTCCTCCTTCTGATTTTTGTTTGCATCATCACACAGAGAAGCTGACACACAGAAGATGAGAGAGATCATTAGCATTCATATTGGACAAGCTGGAATTCAGGTGGGAAATTCATGTTGGGAGTTATATTGCCTTGAGCATGGAATTAACACTGATGGCACGATGCCTAGGTACAGTTCTGTGATCATTGCTGTTTGATGTGTTGTTTAATTGAATACCTTGTATCTTCATGAAAGTTTTGATTCTTTAGGTCTTTTGACTATGGTGTACTTTTTCACTCAATTGTTGCCTTGAATACTAGAAAGCTTAATTTGATCTATCTTCAACTTGTATTACTTGATCAGTTAGATTTCATCCTTAAACTTCTCATATTTTCGAAAGTGCTTATTATTGGTAGTTTACCTTATGTATTGTTTCTATGGAGGGTCTTTTGTTGGATGTGATTTAAATCATAATGTTAAGCGTGATCATGTCATGTTTATTTCTTTATTACGTTTCCTCCATTTTTATGGTCGTGTCTATTTAGCACATAATATGCATAGATCATTCATCTTATATTGTAACTGTGGCAAGGAAAAGTATAAATGCAGTACTGCCTTTTCTGAATAGGAGAATCCCTTCTTTTAATTTTTACATATAAAAGGTCCATTGTGTTGGTGGGGTGTTAGTTAGAGCATAAAACCATTTGGAGGCCAAATTCATTGAATGAATGTTATCCCTTTCTAAGCTTCTAATTTCTCACTACCCTGAAACTAGAACTTTATTTTGTTTTTATGAATCCATTCTAATTATTTTTCCCTTTACATTCGTACAAATAATTGTCATATCTATCTTCTTGCAGTGATACCACAGTTGGCATTGCACATGATGCTTTCAACACCTTCTTCAGCGAGACTGGATCTGGAAAGCATGTTCCAAGGGCTTTATTTGTTGATCTGGAACCTAGTGTTATTGATGAAGTCAGATCTGGTGCTTACAGACAACTATTTCACCCTGAGCAATTAATTTCAGGCAAGGAAGATGCTGCTAATAACTTTGCAAGGGGACACTACACTGGTAAGTCAAATTCTGATGCAGGTCAAAATTGGCTATTCACTTCCTTGTTTAGCTGGACAATGCAACTTATTAAGTACCTATGCTGCAGTTGGAAGAGAAATTGTTGAACTGTGCCTTGATCGTATCAGAAAATTAGCAGACAATTGCACTGGTTTGCAAGGATTCTTGGTTTTTAATGCGGTTGGTGGTGGTACTGGTTCTGGTTTGGGATCATTACTGTTGGAACGTTTGTCTGTGGATTATGGAAAGAAATCTAAACTTGGTTTTACCATTTATCCTTCTCCTCAGGTGATTTCTTAAATTCTTTGGGAAAAAATGAAGTAAAATTATCTGTTTGTGGTGCATCATCAAACACTTGTTAACATCATTTTTCTTCTGATTTTCTAGACTATGATTCAGGAAAGTGTTCCTTTAAGGAACATTTTTCTACCCTGACTAATCAAACTACCCAGTAGGCTTATGTACTAGATATACAGATACTTTCTCTTGTATTGGTTAACTGGTGTTTTATGGTTTGCTTACTAATTGTTTTTGGTATATTATTGTTGATTATCCATGTGAAATGCCCTCATGAGAGTACCGTTTATCATACAGGTATCTACTGCAGTTGTTGAACCTTACAATAGTGTCCTTTCCACACATTCTCTTCTTGAGCACACTGATGTGGTTGTGCTTTTGGACAATGAAGCAATATATGATATCTGCAGAAAATCATTAGATATAGAAAGGCCAACTTACACTAACTTGAACCGTCTGATATCTCAAATTATCTCTTCCTTGACCACTTCCTTGAGATTTGATGGTGCAATTAATGTGGACATTACTGAGTTCCAGACTAATCTTGTGCCATATCCCCGTATCCATTTCATGCTTTCATCTTATGCCCCTGTAATATCTGCCGCAAAGGCCTACCATGAGCAGCTATCTGTTCCTGAGATCACCAGTGCTGTTTTTGAGCCATCAAGTATGATGGCTAAGTGTGATCCGAGACATGGCAAGTACATGGCATGCTGCCTGATGTATCGCGGGGACGTTGTTCCCAAAGATGTAAATGCATCTGTTTCAAATATCAAGGCAAAGAGAACAGTTCAGTTTGTTGACTGGTAATTATACTTCCTTGGAATGCCATATTATGAGAGCTATTTTTGAGACATATTCTTTGAAGTTTTTCATTTTTCTTGAAACAAAAATCTTATAGGATGATTTTGGTGACAAATTTTAGGTGCCCTACTGGTTTCAAGTGTGGTATCAACTACCAGCCTCCAACAGTGGTACCAGGAGGTGATCTTGCCAAGGTGCAGCGAGCGGTTTGCATGATAAGCAACAACACAGCTGTCGCTGAGGTTTTCTCGCGTATTGATTACAAATTTGACCTCATGTATGCTAAGAGGGCATTTGTCCACTGGTATGTGGGTGAAGGAATGGAAGAAGGTGAATTTTCTGAAGCCCGGGAAGATCTTGCTGCTCTTGAAAAGGACTATGAAGAGGTTGGAGCAGAAGGTGAAGAAGAAGAAGCTGAGGATGGTTATTGAAATCTTCATCATCACTATCTACTGTCTGTCCTTGTTCATTGTATGTTAAGCATCATTCTGTCGTGTAATAACTATGTTCTTACTATTGTTTCATATTGAAGTGTTGAGTGAGACAATTGTTTTCCTCACGAGCGGCAGCTGTGTATTTGTCATTCTGAATTACTTGTATGTATGTTTCAGTGAAAGTAAATGACAGGGTAGGGATTCTGCAATTTCCATTATTTAAAGTAAATCAGATGTTTATTTTATATTTTGCAGAAGTGTTTAAAATTTAGCAAAAGAAAATGAGGGACTGCAGATATAAATTGGCTATATAGTGTCTTATGTCCGTGGAAGGTTAGTTGGGATTAGAGTTTACTGATAAACCTATAAGGATGTATATCCAAACTTCCAAATGGTGATTGTGATCTAAACTAGCCACTGTATTTCCAAATGCAGAACCACAGAGGCTGTCAACATGTTGCATGTAACTTACTTTTGCTTAGCTTTTTTACGAAATGGTATCCCATGGAACACCATTATCAGTGGTTGAGATTTTCACCTGTATTCAGTTAGTTAGACACATAATAACAACACTAGTATGAATAAGAATCTTTTGTAATCATTCACCATCTTTTATCAATTCTATTAATACAATGAGTTACTTCAATGTAAGTTATATCTTGTTCTTTGATCTCTATGATGTATGGTCACATCAACTTGTGGTGATTTGTCCCTCTTCCTAAATTTATGATAATTGACTAGTGGGAAAATGAAGAAGTGAAAAAGGGTAATGTATTTGGGGCAATAAATGATGCAATGTTATTTGCTGCATTCGTATATTCCACCAATCAAAAACCCCCCCGCAGTAAATCCAGAAGCAAACTACATATGGAGAAATTCAGTGAGAGGAAGGAAAAAATTTCAAGATCTGTTCTACACTTCAATGATATAGAACGTTGTGTTAGGAATATACAAGTATAAGTTGAAAGTCCTAAACTGAATAGAAACGAGAAAGTTGAGTAATAAGAAAAAAAACTCACAAACACAAAATGTTTAAGATTTTGGATTAGAGACGGTGTCGCGATTTCTTATATTCAACTCATACCTCATAAGTAGTAAATCTCAACAGTTTATCCAAGATTTAAAGGCCTTAGCAGAAGTGGAGAATCTAAGTTTTTATCTTAAATCAATAGTAGAACATGCCTACCTCGTATAGGATTAGAACATTTTTATTTTTTTCATTTTAAAGGATGAAAAGAGAAAAATAAGAAACGTGATGAAAAAGAGTTCCTACCATCTGTATTGAACAATAGTGGAAGACTTGAAGTCCACCATGCCATGAATATTATAAAATAGTGATGTTACATAGCATGAAACAAGACTTAGTTATTTACCAAGTTTAGTGTTTGGTAAAAAAAATTGACTCCTATGCCTTTGTAGGCTCCGCACAAGCTATTTATTTTTCAGTCAAGAGACTATGACCACCAGGTTCAGACGTGATTTGTCTCCACGCATGTTCTGTAGTGTCATATATCTATCAAATTTGACATCTTCAGCAAAATAAATATGTCACCAGCATATCCTCATCAATAAATATTTATATTCCTTTTCTTTTGCAAATATTTGCTGAACTATTCTTGGTTCTTTATTCTTTGCTAGTCTCTTATGCTGACGAGTTTTGGTCTAGAATTTTTTTCACATCTGTTTTATACCTATTACAATTTACATGGCATGGAGTTTGTCTCTTCTTGCAACTCATTAGACCAACAGAAAATACTAGATACAAACAAACCACTGTCTAGCTTTTTTCCATTTGTTCAGAGTTTAGCACTTGGTAGTATCTAGTTGGTTGTTTTAGAATGTTATTCTTGATAGCTAAGTCTCAATGCAGTGTTGACGAGCCAAATGGAAGAGAAGAGAGGATAAGGATTAAGAAAGTAGAGTAGAGTGCTAATAAAGGGAATTCTGGGGCTGCAAGACCAACCAAGATGTTACCTTCCTTGGATGTGATGTGTAATTTAATTTCAGTCATATCACTTAATCTCCAAAGTTATAAAATAAAGTTTCTGAAAGTTATATCATTTCTATGATGGTTCATCCGCTAATGTTTGGGACAAGAGAATGAGACAAATTATGTATCTATGATTGATTGGGGTAAATAATCATAGCCAAAGCAAATGCCCAAAAGGCATGAGTCTTGCAAAAGCAATTGGACCAAAATCTGAGAAGATACGAAACCATATTTTCCATTAATAACAAAGCAAACATAGTACTTGTCCCTTTCACGTATAGAGGAAATTAAAGTGGTTCTACTGTTTATCCATGTAAATCAACGTGAATAGTCATTTTGATTTTGGCTCTAAGATCCAAGATTCCAATTTCCTTACTTTTCCCTCCAAAGTCTAGACTTTTACACTGCATATTCCTAGAAAGGAGACTTTGATAGAAGACTTGAAGATTTAGTTTTGACATTTAGGATGTGAAAAGAAGAATAATTGAAAATGAGCTTTCACAAGCTGCTAATGAAACTCATTGATCTTCCTTCTCACATTAAGAAAGCAGTTAGGAAAACAAAATTATATCTCACCAATGTTATTGTAATATTTCAATCAATGCTTAGATCCCACACTCCACCCTCAAGTTTTCAATAAATTAAAATAAACAAGACTAATGACATTGAGATGGAAGAATTGCGGGATCTTTTAGACCTTCAAGTTTAGCAGAACAATGAGCATAAAGGAGGAAGATCCCAGAGAGTTTCACTGGAGTCCTGAACAGTTTCCATGTACTCTTGCACCCCATTAATTGCATAGAGTGAAGCTGATATTTGTCTTTCAACTTTCATTCTTTCAAATTCAGAAAGCTCCAAGTCAGCTGTATCAGTGAGGCAATCATCAATCTTTGGTACATCCAATATTTGAGCGATAGGAAAACGATCAAAGACAGCTCCAAAACCCCATGAAGCATTGGATTGTTGACCTGACCCAAAGTCCTCCCTGCAATTGCTCAAATCTGGTTTATAAGCATCATCAAACAGATTTGAACTTTGAGGTGTCACGGTAGAAAGAGACTTGTCATTGTTGCCATTGCCATTGTTTGAATTACTAATAGCACTAGTAGTAGTACTACTACTAGTACTAGCAGTGCTAGTGCTGCTTACTCTTGGAGCTGGTGCATTATTAGCATTAGCATCTTCCTGTTTTTTCATTCCTTTTTTGTTGTTAAGAAGATTCCGAATTCGAGAAGCAAGAGGGGAATCCAAGGACACATGAGTGATGAAGTTGGTGCGAGTGTTGGATCCGCGAAGAAGGCATGCAGCTTCATCATAGGCTCTGGCTGCTTCCTCAGCTGTCTCAAATGTGCCAAGCCACATTCTTATCTTCTGAGTTGTGTCTTTGATCTCAGCTACCCATCTCCCTGAAGGCCTTTGTCTCACCCCAACAAATTTGTTGGTGTTGTTGCTTCTGCTTCTCCCTTTCAACTTTCCACCTTTGGTGATTGCAATGCCTGATTTCTGATGCTGCAGGTTTGGTTGTTGGAATTGAATCTCCATCACAAATATTATCAAACAAAATGATACTTGAATGGGAGAAGTTGTGATGAAGATGTATCAAGAAATAAGACAAGAGGAGCTGAAATGTTTATAGCTCTCACAATGTTTATGCAAAGCTAGCTATTACTTAATTTTCATGTTGTTGTTTGCAAGCTGTGAGAATATATATATGTATACACACACACATAAATGAAAAAGGTGCCTAAGTTTTGAGCAAGCAAGTGGGATTAATATATAAGATGCACATCTTGGAATTTGTTAATTGTTTAACTTTTAGAAAGTATATTTAAAATTTGACATGATGCAGACAGGGTATCCTCTTCAAATTCAATATATCACCCTTTACTTTTCAACCGCCCCTGTGTATGTACGTATGTCTTTTCTGGGCATTGCTTTACTGAAACAGTCAAGCCTCAGTTTCAACAAATGTGTCTAAAACAGAATCAATTTAATCTAGTTTTACTCACACTAATACTAATCTTCTTTTTTTCTCAATAAGAAAATAAACTTAACTCACTGCTAACAATACATCTCCCACATGTTGAAACGGTGAGATTAGGTCAACGCCCAATTTGGCAAAGCATCCCAAGGGCTAGAACATAGATAAAAGCAAGAGTAGAAAAAGGGAAAAAAAGAAAGAGAGTTGTTAATAGTTAATAGGAAGTCCTTGTCCTCACTCTTCCCCACATTTTGCTAAGTCAAAGAGTTGAAAGTATGGTAGTGAAGGCATGAATGGTTGCCACATGGAGGCCCCAAAATGATCCTTGAAATGCACCTATAAACAAAGAGATCATTAGAGCCACTAATGTCCTCACTCTCACCTATGTGGCTACACATAACAACAACAATCTTCATAATAACATATTCAAGATTCACAAACATGCATATATATCTTATCGTGCGTGCTGCGTTTGTGGTAAGTTGAACCCCTCTTCTCACGTCACCAAGGACATTTTGTTCCCCTCCAACATCTTTTATTCATAGATTCTTCTTCACCATCTTTCAACCAATTCCAAGCTTTTCATATGTGTCACATTCTCCTTCTCTTCTTTCTTAATTCATTCAAGAGACAATTAGCTAACCTAAAACAACTATTTCGTTTAAGCTAATCCTCCAACTGTTTTTCCTTTTTTCTCGATTGTTTTTTAGTTATCAAATGAAATTTTAATAATTAAATATTACATGCACTAGAAATTTTCAATGGATCTCACGCTAGACAAGAATGAAGATATGGGGAAAAAGACACAAGTTTATTTTATTAAAAAAATTAGCAAATCCAATATGGTAATGTTATCTTTGAAAATCTTTCCGAGATCAAGTTTTGGGTTAGCATTTATCACAATCACCTTAAGAAATCCTCAATCATGTTAGCAATAATTGCATCCTTTAACATAGCTTGTAAAAGGTGCTTAAATAGATTAAGCTTCATTAATTAGAATAGTGTGGTATGAATAATAGCTCTAAAAATTCAAATCTAATAGAAAATGTAACTTCCCAAATCTTGGTGTAGAATTTATAAAGCAAAAAAGGTAAAAAAAAAGAAGTTAAAGTGCCCTTGTGTTCCTTTAATGAAAAATATCTTTTAATTGTGAATAAAGAAGATAAGATTGAGGGACATCTACAAGGAGATGCTTGATGTTAGATGCTTGAACTACTCATGGGGTAAAGGGGACCTTTAGATTTTCAATGAGAATCTTTCACAAAGAAACTCAAACCTCTCTCTAATTTTCTATGCATCATTATCCTTTAGCTTTCTTGGTAGCTTATCAAATGCACCCTTTTGATGACTTTTAAAGTTATTAGATCATTTTAAATTAATCTAACTCTAATTTTCTTTGGATTCTTTTAAGGACCAAAATAATTTGAAACATAAACCCATATTTAAAGTCAATGATGATGCATGCTCATGCTTTTTTATATGTAACATTTGCCCCCCATATGTGATACCTACTACAACTACTACTACTTCCTCTGAGTTCATACAAATGAAATGAATAATACTTAACCGTAGCTAATTGTGTAGACATTGGAGAAACAAATACATGAATGATAATTAATATAGCCCCTCTAATATGATAGGAGGCAAATAGTGATCATTTTTTGCCAAAACATACGAATATACCAACAAACTATAATATTATATTTTAACCATTGACAGTGATATATATATATATATATATATATATATATAGAGAGAGAGAGAGAGAGAGAGAGAGAGAGAGAGAGTGAGTGTATAGTAAGTAATAAGCTTTTCTTGTCCGGTGAAAGAAAAAAAAAATAATACTTTCGTTTTCATTCTTTTTTTTTTTTGGCAGGTAAAGAGAGAGAGAAATCAATTAATTAATGCAAGTGAGAAATTTTTTTAATTGGTAGGTGAGAAAATGAGGAAGAAGTTAGATTATGGATATTGAATACCAACACATTTTTAATATCTTTTTTTTTTAATTCACTTTGGTAATGAATGTCTTACTTTTTTTATTTAGTATGTTTGAGTGTAATTTTTACATTTTTATCTGGTCATAAATAGCATGTATACGAAATGTGTTCATTTTAATCACATAAAAAAAAGTTATTCATATCAGAATTAGGTAATACAATATAAAAAGTAAAGAAATAAAATGAAAATGTTAAATGGTATGTATTAATAAAATAATATTTAAATTTCTTTTAGTTTATAAATATATATACATCACTTTTATATTTTTAATAAATGATACTTACTTTTTATACTTTTTAATGAAATGATATTGACTTCCTTGATTTTATTTTAAAATACTAAAATTTAACTAAAAAGTTATAAAAGATAAAATTAAAGAAATTTTATAAACAAAATAAATTTATTTAATTATCATATATTACAAATATCATAAAAATGGTTTCTTATTAAATTATAAATTTTCTTATAAACACCAAAATAAATCAGTAATTACAAAATATATTATTAAATTTATTAACTTATTTTTATATAGAGATATAATTCCAATAAAAATATAAATATAAATAAAATAATAAACACGGGGTTTACTTTGTGGTATTTAAAATTAAAGTGTGGTGTATTTTTTTCATGTACACTATATCACAAATATTAATAATATAATAATATTATTCAACATAAGTTTTATAAAACTTCTCATTTTTCAAAAAGATATATACATTTATCCAATGACATAAATACTTAAAAAATCTATTAATTTTTTCTAGGTTAAGCTTTTTTTTTTTTTTTTTTAATTAATTATATAAAACATAAATACATAATTTTTCATTTTTTTAGGGGAAGTATCTATTTTATTTTTTTAAATAA
>Ga0123342_1001165_pt1 | contig 44001 bp, 12 predicted proteins | sample Turbeawhitnodule_FD_89960 | JGI IMG/M metagenome (GOLD analysis project Ga0123342, IMG submission 89960) | Root nodule microbial communities of legume samples collected from Mexico - Turtle bean Mexico white nodule | ecosystem: Host-associated > Plants > Roots > Nodule | place: Mexico: Nepantla...
TATGGGGGACTAGACCAAAACCCACATGTTAACAAAAACGATACATAGGTAGACTATACCTATTCATAAAGAATTCTAAGAACAGACTAGATGGAAGTCTATTATACCAATGAAATGATTCTCATTAAAATAATAATTACTAAATTAAATATTATTTATTTTAATGTATAATTACATTTTTCGTTCCTACATTTAAGATTAATATTCAATTTACTACATTTAAGGTATGTGTTTATTGATTATATGTCCATCTACTCTCATGCTTATGAGAATCATAAACCACATTTGAGGAGAATGTTAGGTATTCGTAAATCAAAATAGTTGAATGTCAAATTGTTGAAGTGATGTCAAAAGTTAATTTTTTGGTAACATGTGAGCGGAATTTTATAGTTCCTTCTAAAGTTGATGTACTTCTTCAACGGGAGAATCATAAGATAATTTCTAATATAAGAGTTTTGTAAGGTTGACTAGATATTAGAAGAGATTCATATATGGATTCTCCAAAGTAGTAATTCTTTTGAATCAGATAATCATAAGGATTAACTTTTTATTTGGACACATAAGTGTGAAAAAGGTTTCTTAGAGTGTAAATAGAGACTAGTTCGTGTGTTTATGCATGAAAAAAAAAAGTAGTTGTTTATGCATCTTGGCAATTAAAAGTTCATGAGAAAAAATATATTACCCATGATCTAGAGTTGGTTGTTGTGGTGTTTGCTCTAAAGATTTGGAATCATTATTTGTATGGTGTTAGATTTAATGTGTCAAGTGATTACAAAAGTTTAATAAATTTATTTGATTAGAAAAAGTCAAACATGTGATAAAGAAGGTGGATATGTCTTTTATGATAATTAGAGAGTTAAAGTTTATAAAAGCTTTTAAAGACATGAATTTGGATGTAACAAGAAAATTTGATCATATTCGTTGCAAATGTTAGTTTTAACTAGTGCTTTCTTTCGCATGATCATATAAAAATAGTTGCATGATCCGAATATGATGTACTAAAAATATGTTTAAGTACTAATCAAGTTAAGATTTTTCCGCGTGAACCAATGAGATTTTGATATTAGAGAAATAATATGTGTTTGTTGATGATGAAATGAATAAGATGATTCTTGATGAAGTTCACAAAGTAAATTGAGTCTTCATCCTGATATGAATAAAATATAAAAGGATTCTTTTTAAAATAAAAGCTTTCATGTTATACATCACTAAGCAACTTGATATCTCAGTTATGCTGACACCTTAAGTAACAACAATCATTTGTCATCACATGAAAAAAAAATATTATTAAAAAAAATAAAAAAGAAAGAGAATACAAAAATATAGGGGACTAAACCAAAACTCATATGTTAACAAAAACGATAGATAGGTAGACTATATCTATTCATAAAGAATTTTAAGAACAAACTAGATGGTAGCCTATTATACCAATGAAAAGATTCTCTATGAATAAATCCTAAATTAGCCAACTTATCAACACACACATTTCTTTCACGAATAAAATATAAAAGGATTTGAGATAGTAATTTTTTTGATAAAGTATGAAGGCACGTTTAGTGAAACATATATCATCTTGTTTGACTTATCAAAAGTTAAAAGTAAAACATCAAAGATCAAGTGGCATGTGTTATTACGATTCGTTCAATCACATAATAGCATGAAGTAACAATATTTTCATAAATTGTTTTGATGTTTAAGAATTAAAAACTGTGCAAAAATAAATAAAATGTGTGATTTTATCAAACACTCATAATGAAGAATAGATTAGAAATAATATGATATTTTATTGTTAGGTTTAGACTTCGCCGAGCATCACTCTCATGCATATTATCACTCAACTTCTTTTTAATTTAATGTCAAAGTCAACCCACAAGTTTACTCAAACCCTAACTCCTTAATTAGTAGAATGAGTCTAAGTTTCCCTACTAAGGGTAAATTCTTTGAGTACTTAATAAGTAAAATTTCTTTCACAATAAGGGTTTAAGACAACTAATGAGTCAAGTTCAATTCCTATATACAAACTTCATTAGGTATTTTGCTTCAGTTATATATTAAAAAATACATTTTTGAATACTTAGTGAATCAATTATCAAGATATGGGTGATCAAACCACAACAAGCATTAAGCATAGAAACAAAATACTAATATTGAATGGAAAGATATATAAATATAAATAATACAAAATTACATGAGAGTTTAGTTGGTTACATATCTAACATCAACCAAATGTGTTTAGCACACATTTTCATGAAGAACACAAAAGGAAAAAGAAGAATAATGGAGGAAGATGGATAACCAAAGAGAAGAAATGAAGACTCCAAAGAAACTCTAACAGAACCCAGAAGTCTTCAAAATCGCGTTCCACACTTCAGAAAACCAAAAGAGACCTTTCTCTCGAAGAATAGGGGGAAATAAACTAAATGTGTAATGTCAACAAAATTGGTGCTCAACACCACATGTTATATCGTTGGACACATACACACAAATAAAGAAAGCAACTTTTTGTCCAATTGGCGCTCAATGCGAATTATTCCACGTTGGGCTCATGCATTCAGACAAAAACAACACTCAACCCAAGTCATGTGATACTCAACGTGGATCACCACTAGGACATGGTGGTCAACTTGAGGTAGGTGGTGCACAACCTTGGTGATAATTTTTTTCTATGCCTTCATGACACCGAGCTTGATTCAAGTGGCACCCAACATAAGTAATCTTGTGAAAATTTCAAATTTATACTTTCATTTACACTTTCATGGATTCCAATCTTGCTTAGATTAATTCAAATGTCTCATATTCAATTGTTTAGACACAAATAATGATATTACTGGTATAATTAGATGATAATAATCAATATTCAATTACTTACAACAAAAAAAAGGGAAACAAATATAGACTAAGTAAAATAAAACTAAAGAATAGTTGATTTTGTTAATATAAAATGACTAAATGTAATGGTGAAAATTAACATCATCGACATGATACACGACTTGCACATACCAGGGTGGTTGTGGGATAAAATCTCCATGAACTTTGTTATCCATTTACTATGAATAGTGAGAAGACATAATGATGTTTGGGTCATATGGATCAATTAACGAAGAATATTAAATTTCATAATAGTATAAGCCTTGGAGTTTGCAACAGGTGATCATGTGTTTGCGGTGGTTACTCTTATTACAAGTACTGGTTAAGCAATCAAATATAGAAAGTTAACCCTCAAATGCATTGGGTCATATAAGATTCTCAAGAATATATGTTCAATGCTTTACAAGGTTGTTTTACTATCTCATTTCGGCATATTACATAATGCATGTCATATATCTCACTTGAAAAATATACACCTAATCAAACTCATATTTTAGAACATGTGAATACTCATCTAAGAGAATATTTATCTTATGATGCTAGAGTAGTAAAAGTAGATGAACATGAGATTACATGACTTGATAGAGACATCATCGATATGATTAAAGTGTTATGGAATTTGAAGATTGGTGATTCTATGTAAGAGTTGGAAGAAAGGATGAGAATTTTTTTTTCGTAAATTTTTTTCCTAATAAGTGAATTTTCAAGGACAATTTTTTTATAATAAGGAAAATGTAAGACTTGAGATTTTAGTAAAGATAAATTTTAAATAGATAAAGGATAAAAAAATTATAAATAAAGTATTCATCATTTATTTCATTAGATGTGTCGTATCTTTAAACTCTATTATATCTAAGAACTCTATAATTTAAAGGATAACTACATTATTGTTATTATGACAAAATATAAGGTTGAGGAGGTAGAAATGTAGGATCAAGTTGAGCCAATCAAATTTTGATTTGAATAAATAGTTCATTCCTTCCTAAGGATTTCATCTCCTTTCCTATTCTCTAAGTGTTTTGTTAAGAAGAGATGTCAGTAAACTTTGGAAAGTCTTGTGGAAAGTTTTTGAAGTGTATAAGGAAGATTTTGCTTATACACATGTTACTTTCAAATAAAAGGAGTTATTTTTAGTCTATTCAATAAGATGTTGTCTAGATACATGAACATATTAGTGACATTAATACATTATATGTATGATGAATTAGATTACACTCATTGACATAGACTGTTGAGAGATTGAGTTATGTTAATATGTGGAATTTATGAATGATGACGGAGGTGATTGTAAGTAAAAAAATGTGTTTTGTAATTATTATAATCAATATATTATAATTGTAAAATATATTTTATGTATAAATCTCACTTTACTTTCAAACAACACTTAAGCAATGAGTTTTTATTGCATGTACTATTCAATATTACTCTCAAACATGATTATGGATATTCAAGTATAAAAGGATATGGATACAAAGCTTAAAGTTAATATAAATTTTGTCTTTTCTAATTCTTAGTTATTTCATTTTGTACATATATTTATATTTTGTTTTCTTTTCTGATTCTAATCTTTATTGACTATTTATTTTATATTTTCTCTCTTTAATTAGATTTATAATATATTCTGACTATTTGCTTTGATTTTTATAAAAATAAAAAATTGTCGCATCATTTTTTTTTCTTTTTTATTCTTATATGTTCAGTTTTGTTCATCTATTTTTTTTTTAATATTAAGATAACTTTTTCTCTTAAATGACACTCATAGTATTTTTTAAAAAAAGTGAGATCAATAAATTACATTACTACATTACTACGCTTAAACGTCAATATTTAAATATATTGTTTTTTTAAATTTAAGTCATTCATGTTAATTAAAATATTTAAAAAAAAAACATTCAAAATAATTGTTGAAAATTGATGTTAGTGAATGGAAGAAATCGTGCAAATAAGTGAAGAAAGTAAAAAAAACTGATTTGAAAAGATACCAAAAAATGAAAGAGAACATTTATAGAAAAAATTAATTAAAAAATTTCAAGGTTGCAAATATTAATTTCAATTAATATAACCTTGCCTGTCTAAACGCAGCACTGTTTGTCACTTCGACATGCTATAAATAGTACTTTCACCTTTTTTCTTCCTTTCTTTGAATCCGTAACATTGTTCTTGTTCAACTTTCCTCGCTTAATCTCTGTAACTGTAAGTCATTCTCTGATATAACTTTAATTGATTCTTGCTTTCTTTCTTTCTTTTTATTCTTTTCACATTTATTCCAATGTGTTTCAACTTAAATTCCAACATTACTGCAGAATTAGGTTTTATATATAACAAAACAACAAGTTTTTCTCTGAAAACACATCTATTTTATGTGAATTCCTTCTTATGCGGCACTTGATGAATTTATCTTATCAATTTGTTCTTGGATTTGTTTTATTCTTTTGCTGCCGTTGATGATTGGAGGTAATTTAATTTAGTTTTACCATAGGAGATTCTGATGTCTTGAGAGAGCATCTTTCAACTTGAACTGAAAATTTGACAACTTGAATTTATGTCAAATAATATATTCGTATTATGCACTGTAGTGTGTTGGGGATGTGTAGAAGAACACCAAGCGATAACAGATTGTTTGTTTATTTTTCTCATAATTTTCGAATGCGTTGCCTTGAGAAGTACTGCATATTGTTACCTTAACTGGGTCATGAAATAGCACAAGTACTAGCTCTCTATGTTCGTCCCCTTTTCTTTTTCCTTTGATAATTGTAGGTGATAATTTAGCTTAGACATGCCCTAATTTGTTTTTCATCTGGCTAGTCTTTAGATTGGGATGAAGAAATCACTAACAGATGAGAAGATTCTCAGCTACAATGATGTGGTGCTTCGGCAATCCGACCTTGACATCCTTAGTGGTCCATATTATTTGAATGATCGGATTATTGATTTTTATTTCAGTTATGTTTCTTCATGCCATTCCTCTCAGGATATACTGCTGGTTCCACCATCCATTGCATTTTGGATAATGCAATGCCCTTTGGTTGACTCTCTTGGGGATTTCATAGAACCCCTTCATTTGCCTGATAAGGCACTGGTTGTATTCCCCATCAATGACAATGATGATGTTGACAGAGCTGAAGGTGGTTCTCATTGGAGCTTAGTTGCATATTACCGCAAAGCTAATGTCTTTGTTCACCATGATAGTTGCAGAAGCCTGAATGCAGCACCTGCCAAGAAACTCTATAAAGCGGTTGCTAGATACATGGGATCCTCTGGATCAGCTTCTGAGGCTAGCTTTCTGGAATGCACAAATTCACCCGTGCAAGATAATGGTTATGACTGTGGTTTATATGTGACAGCCACAGCAAGAACAATAAGCAACTGGCATGCAAATCATAAAAATACAGATACGAATGATCTGTGGTTTTCTGCTGTGAAGGAACAGGTTACTCCATCAGCTGTTGGCAGCATGCGAGGCGAGATCCTGGCCTTGATCAGAGATCTAATGGCAAGACATTGAGAATAGCATGTCCCAGGTTAAAATTTGTCTTCTTTCTTACTCGGAGTCCTGCTGAATTTAGGTTTGAGCTTTCCCTATATCTTGATGGAGAAGTGTGAAGTCTGATTGAACCACAAATTTGAACTTCATTGGTGAAGGGACTATGGTTTACTGTATGTTTAGATTTACGTCCAAAGAGAATGGATGAACAGCAAGTTGAAGCAACTAAGTGTAGCTTTTATGTTAATCAATCTCTTTTTGAGGTGAAATTGTTGTTATACGTGCATCTTGAATGCTATTCCAGACATTGTTGAGTCCATTTTGAGCCATTGACTACCTAGTGGCTGCTGAAGCAAATGGGTGTTATTTGGGGATCACTTATATTGAAACCAAAGTAAATTGTCATTGGCTCATTGCCATTACACCTTCAATACAATGCAATTCAAAAGTTGGTTTTCTGATATGTCTCTGAGTATATCAACATTCAACATTAGTTAGACCATTATCATTGCAGGAATCATCATATAAGTTTTTAATTTACTTTTTATGAGTATCAATTTTTAAGACTTTACAGTTTTTACTTCAATCTAAGAATTATTAGATTCACATTTAATAATTTTTTATTGATAGGAAAATATATTTTGACAGGAAAGTATTATTATTCTACAACATAGCCTATTAAATTTTATGTTAAGTCGGTATAATCTAATGAGAAGATTTAGGATTTTGTAACATTCAGGTATTGAACTTATAATCTTAAAGATAATTATATCTTAAAATCAATTGAAAATTACTTAATTATTTGATTGATTTAGATGTTATCAATTAGTTAGTAATAAGTAATATGTTATATTATTAACATTCAATATTGGTTATTAATTATACAAGTTGATTTATCAAACCATATTTTTCATGTTTTTTACCTGCAATTTCTTACCTATAATGAGAAAAGTAATAATGTTTTAAAAAAAAAACTTACATATTCTACATTTGTAAATTCAAATTGATTGGAAAAGAATACCTCTGTACTGTGGGAAAATTATATTTCTTATCCATATCCATGCCCTAGGTCCATTCTATATTTTGTTTCAAGGACAGTCTGAATGTGTCCGGAAGAATATCACACTGAGGCAGAACATGTACAAGCATCACAGGGAGAATTGGTAAAGGAAAGTAATATTTTAACTAACATTTAAAATGTTAAAAAAAGGCTAACATAGATAGTGGGCAGGGTAGGGGAGGCCCATCAAAATTTTAAGAAGTTTGTACATTTGATACAATTTTCTGTTTATATCTTCTATGAAGCAATCTAAACTCTTTATATCCAATAACATGGATTGACCACCGGAAGTACCACATCGCAGGCAACAGCAGTCCTGCATCGACAAAAGCACACAGCAAAAGCGTACAAAATTAATTAAATAAAAGCTACAGAATGAAATGGCCATCATAAGTGATACATTTGAGTCCACATACATGCTAAAACCAATTAAATAGCCAGATTTTATTCCCAACAACAAGCAATAATCTATTGGCAACAACACGTCACTCGTTCAATTTTAATAATGCCGAGATAATTGATTAAGTTCATACATGACATTTTAAACTGCAAGGATTAGTTGTTAGGAGCGCAATTTGCAATAACAATCAAGGTAACCAAAGTTTCAAAATTGGAGGTCATTTACATTCAGTAAACAAACTAAGCTAATCTACCAGAAAAATTATTCAGATAAATGGAACTCACTTCTTTTGGAGATTATTCACGTCGAGCTAGTGTCCACTGGATAGCTCCCTAGCACTCGCAGGAATGTAGCAAACTCCTGTTATGTGTATCGGTTTTAGAATGTCTACTCACCAGTAATACTTTCAATATGCTTTAAAGGATTAAATTAAAGCACACCTTTAGATGCCTTAGGGCATTTTGTGCATTCGGATTAGCCATTGATGCTTCAAAATCAACATAGAAAAGATAATCAAAGTACCTGTATAAGATAAGAATAAGAACTATGGTCATAACAACAATCATTAACAATATACCTTTTTTAAGACAACACTAATAATGATTTTAAGTTTTTAACTAATTAGTTTAAATTATACTTGGAATTGCTGCTATCATCTGATGCTCGTAGAGGTTGGTTTCGCAGAGGACGGCTTTCAATCTGTTCGAAAAACAAATGAATTACATAACTAACTAGAAAGGCCTAAAATGCATGCTTGCTAACTTCCTCAAAAGATATAACAGGTGATGCCAAGAAAGACAACAAACCTTTGTAAGGTTAACCTGGCGCAAAGCAAAAACAGCAAGGGCCTTGAAAAGAACCCCAGGACCCTCTTCTAAAGAAAAAACTATGCTTGTCTGACAAATTAATACCAGTATTTAATATCGATTAGTAAGCATAAAAACCAAACAATGTAGGAATCGGGAGAAATGTATGTGTTCTATTCAATAATTCCTTCTATTTATTCTGAGTACCTTAAATGGCCTATCAGTTCCTGGAATTATAGGTTCTCGTGCTAACATTAAAAATCGAGTGACATTATCACTATCATCCTGCAAATGCAAACCTATTAGCAATCAAATCTACCGCAAACCAGAACTTCCAACTACAGGTTAAAACACCAATGCCATTAACGCAGACCTGAATGTCTTCAGCAAGTATATTCAAGCCATATATCTCTGCAGCGGAAGAACTAGCAAGTGCTCCTGCATCTTGTAGTCCGAGCAAGGCAACATGCTACAATTTGTAACTACATTAGAATAAGTGATACTGAAAAACAAGTCGCAGTAGCAATACAAATTGAATTTCAATCCAATACTCCAAGGTGCAACATCTAATCATGTTTTCAGAAGATGACAAGAATATGCCAAAATTCTCATCAGATTAGAATTTGAACAAGGATGACCTACTTATAACTAAGGCCTCTGTTGGATTGGTTGCAAGTTTTTGGCTTTTAGTTTTAAATGCAAATTTAAAAACAAAACATCTTCAGATAAAATAAAGTTTAATTGGTTTTTTACGTGATTTTAAATCACTTTTTTTCCTTAGTTTTCAAAACAATACAAAAAGATTTTCTTTTACTTCTCCCTTTTAATTCTATGTTGTTCCCTTAGACAATTACCTAAGAATATCACACCACAATATCACTTGATCCTGCATTTTGCCGAAGTCGTTTTTCAGTGAATTCTTTGGGGAAAAGGTTCTACATGTTTGGATAGGGTCTAAATATACAAAAGCTCTCAAATCTAAAGGAAAGAAGCATGTTTCCTAGCAAAGTGACATGGTTCCAATGATGCCACACTCACTCATTGTAGTACAAATGTTTAAGCATAACCTTGATCAACAGAAGCACCAGAAATTATGCCAGCTACATAGCTTTTATCAGAAAATATGATAAATATCTTATAGTATCATTTTTCTAACTTAGAGTACGGTAGAATATCTTAGATGATCTCTTAGAATGTGTTTGGTAAGACCAATAAGCTAGCTACTAGCTTATAAGCTAGTTTGACCGACTAAGTGTTTGGAAGTACCTCAAAGTAGCTTGTTTTAGGAGTTTCTTATAAGCTACTCCAGCTAACTTCTAGCTTGTACCTCATTTAATTTTCTTCCACTACTCCCTTATAATACATTTCCTTGTTATCCTTAATTTCGTTATACCTACTATCACTTATTTCAATTTTATAGACAAAATTAACTATTATACTATTTTTAGTATTTCTAGAGTTACTTTTTTAATTTTTTATGTATATCATAAATTCAAAAAGACTCAACATTACAAATTAAAGTAATAAAGTTTTATTACATGATGCTATGTGAAAATTATACAAAATAAAAATTATAGAAAGAAATTCAGTGTAACAGGAATTTAAATTAAAAAGATCAAAAAATTCAATTTTTTGAAAAATAAATATAAATTAAATTTGACTAATACTCATTTGATAATCTCATTTAAACAAAAATGACTTGTTCAAATAAATAAAAAATATACAACTTTTAAAAAACAAATAGAAATACTAAAAAGTTTAATAAAAATTTATATATTCTAAACAAATCAAAAATTATAATTATATAATAATTAATTTTTGTTTTGAAAAACAAACTTCATTTATAAAATAAAACTCGTGAAGTTATATACTTTTATGTCATTTTATATTTACCAACTAGTTTATCAGCTAGTTTACCAGACACTTCTAATCTAGTTTACCAGACACTTCTTATCCAATAAGTTAGCTAATAACTCGGATCTTATAAGCCAAGAGCTTTTCATATACCAACTACCAGCTAGCTTATCAGCTTGTTTTGCCAAACAGACTCTTAGAATTTATTCTTATTTTGTATCTTGTGATTTGTTTACTTATATATTTAGTATCTTTGTAATTATAGACCTATTTTATTAGAAATTGATTTATATGAATATCATATCAAGAATATAGGAATAAATCCTTAAATTATTTGTATTTATTGCCATTGGTATCAATCTGGTGTAGCAGACTGGTGGTTTCAATGTCCCTAGCTAGAATGCATTTTATTGTCTTTCAGAACCTTTCAATAATTCTACACTTACCTTAGCGGCACCAGCTGTATCATCAACTGCTTCTCGCACCAATCCCAACTTTGTCAGTGTGTTCTCGCATTGAGCAAGAGCCTGAAAAAGTGTCAGTCTGGAAGATTGTTTGAGACTGGGAGAACGTAAGGCTTAAAATGTTAGAATCACACCTGTGGATGACTTAGAACCCGGTTCAAATCCTCAAGTTTAACACCATGGTTGGCCATCAAACAATGACGGACAGCATATTTTACTTCTCCTACTATATGTAAACTATGCCGGAGTAAAAGGTCATAATTTCTGTGGATACTCCCTCCTAAAGAATTCTCAATTGGCAAAACTGCTCTGTCCACAAGCCACCTTTCAACAGCCTAAAACAGAAAACCAAAAATGAGAGAAACAAAGAGATTAGACCTCTTGGAAAATGTATATACAAAAAGGTAACCACGATAAGAAAACAACAATAAGAATACAAGACTAAGAGCTAAGTAAGAACTGGAATGTTTGATTTTGAATTTTAAGTGGTTCGAGCAGTAATGCAAAACAATAAGAGATAAACTTGTCTGGACAAAAGGTATACAAGATTAAGATGAATTCCATGAAGAAAACAGGGGAAACCAGCAAAGAAACAAAAAAAAAAGAGATAACAGATCAAGAGGAAAGGGTAACAATACTTTACATCAAAAGTGGTTTCAAATTGTTCACACGGCACAGCTTCACAATTTGGGTAGGCTTTATGTGCTGCTGATTCACTGTAAGCACCATGAACCCCCTGAAAATGTAGAATTTAGCTATATGAAATCATAAACAATGGGTGTTACACTTCAATTACAGTGCACCGATTTCCACCGTCATTCAGTCATAAATTACCACATACACTACGATTGTCGACTCCTACGATAATTACATTAAAAAACGTATCTAACAGCGCATCAAATAAACTCCGCATACAATTAGCTCATGTAAGTCGTTCAATTGATAAATAAAAGAAAAAAAAATAAAAATGTGAGTATAAAGTAATTCATGCATGAGCACTGCCCGCAGCCAGTAAAAACCTCGAGAAAGTAATGTTAATTAATTGTTTCAAAACAAGATCCGCTGTCTATTGATGATTGTGCTTATATACAGTGAATTATGTATGAGTTGCTTGTTAGTGTACACAGACAAAAAATTCGATTCCACTAATAATCATGCAATAAAACAAGCACCTGATATGCCACACGAAGGCCTGAACCGTCGGAAACTGAAGCAGACAAAGGCCCTGAAAATTGAATCGCGAAAATCGTCAATAGTAATAGCTACGATAAAGATGGAGAAAAAGAAGAGAAAGCACGGAATAGAATATAAATAGGTACGTGGAAGAACGATCGGATCGCGGGAAACGACGTCGTCGGGGCTGGTTCGCAATTCGACAGAGTGAGGTTTATCGGCGAGATCGTTCTTCTTCTGTTTCCCCTCGTGAAGAGAGGCGCGAATGCTGAGGTTACGGTACCGTTTTGCGTGACGCGTGAGGCTGAGGAACAGCACGGTGTCTGACGGCGGACATTGGCGGTGGAGATAGGGCGGAGGGTGGGCTACGATTCGCGACGCTGCCATCGAGACACAGTCAGAGACAGTGTTTGGTTTTGCAGAGTATGGACTCCAAAGTCCGTTTGGAGCTTTGTTTGATATCCCCACTCCACAGTTAAGAATGTTAGGTGAATTTATTTTTATGTTTTAATAAATATTAATATTATAATTATTTATTTTTTAGTTTGCAAGCTATAAGCGACGCACTGAAAACGGATATAGAAATACGTAAAAAAATTTAAAATTAGAACACGGAGATATGAATCTATATATTATATAATTATGAATTATATAAATTGATAGTAAATATTTATGTGCACAAGTATTTTTCATATTATTTTTTGCAGCAGAAAAATATTTTTATGACTGGTTCACAAGAACTTGTTTCTTATTTTTATAATCACAATAATAATTTATACAATAAAATTTAAATTTTGAAAAAATTAATGTATTTTTCCTTTTTAAATTTATATTAGAATCGTATTAAAATTGTCAGAAATCTAACAAACACATTTTTAATTAAATATTTGACAGATACATATTTTACCGGTGTCATACAATAATCGGACAACGACACGTTATTTAGAAGAAAAAAAAAGGGGTTGAGCTTTATAATTTGAAAGTAAACAAATTCACAAAACTGTCTAATACCTAACTGCTTTTCGTAAAAGAGGGAGAAGTGAAGTCTTGTAGTGTACATTTAAAAAAAAAGATTCTTTAAAATCAGTTAAAAGACAAGGACAGTTAATATTTGTAAACTTTTATTATTAGATTATAATATTACTAATAAAATAAGATAACAATAACAAGAGAAACAAATACTTTATATTCCCGTTAATAATAAAGGATTATTTATGACCACTTTTAATATCTTTTTTTTATTACAGTCATGGTTTTATATCTTTTTATCATTTCCTATTAATAATTTTAGCATTTCAAAAAATAAAAATAAAGTTGTGTACACTTAAAACGTCTTATTAACTTCTAAATTTTCTTTAACCATATTTATTAAAACTTTACTTAAATTTAATTATAAAAGTATTCTAAATAATACTCGTTTATATATATGAGTCAAGAAAAAATATCTACGTATTAGTTTCATTTACACGTGATTTTGTATAACCATATATTAATTAATTAATAATGTGTTTCAACAAATCCAAACCTTGTGCTTCAAGAATGTGAATTTGGATACTGACTTTATTATATTTGTGGGCGAGTTCAATGGTTGATTTTGATTAAGTGGTTAACTAAACAGAAATTATTAATGATATAAATTGTAAGATAATTATAATAAAATTTTTAAAAAAATAGTCAATGTATTTTTATGTTAAATTTGATTTTACTCTTTGTACTTTCAGGTTGATGAAATAGTTCTAATTTTTTAAAAAAAAACATGAATTTACTTCTTTTTACAACTTTATGATGATTAAAAAAATAAAATTACATGTTTTCAAAAGTTGAAGAAGTAATTTATTTATTTCAAAATATACAAAGACAAAACGAGTTTGAAAAAAAATACAGAAATAAAAAATATATGTTTTTCCTATAAATTTGTTATAATTGTTTTATTGTGATTGAAAGAGATTGTAAAACTTACATCAGCGATGCGTCATCTATTTTTTGTGCACGAATCTCGTGAAAACTATTATATAATGATTTAAATTATTTTTGTTTTATTTGCAAAGAATGAAAAGTTAAGAGTGGTTTTGTATATTGTGGTTAAATCCTCACAAACATGTCGACGGTTTTTTTTTAAAAAAACATATTAAAATTTGAAAAGTTTTAATTCTCCATCAATTTTTGCATATTTCCTCTTTTCAACAAAATAAATTGAAATTCTCTTTATATCTCACTTCATCTATTTCTTAAAGTAAAAATTTGATTCAAAATTTTTGAACTTATAATTATATAGGGTTCTAGACACTATTTGTTATTAACTTGACAATTAAATATTCTTCTTTACTTGTATTTTCCTTTTTCTTCTTATCGTGTTTGGGTCTCAATTATCGATCGAAAGTGCATCTGTAAAAGATTATTTGACGTTCGACTATTTGATATTTAAATGTGGTTAATATAATAATAAAGACGTAAATTATTCTTGTATATCATGTTTATTTATAGAGTTTGTAATATGCTTTATCATTGATGAATCATATTTAATGTGTATCATAAGTTATATGAAATTACATAATTTATCACATATCTTTTTATTTTACCTTAGTGTATTTGCTCTGGCCGATCAGGCGATCTCTGATACCGAATGTTACCGATCCATTCAGTCCAACTAGCACAAACCTTCTTTCCATTTGGTTCCGATTCATATTATTTTTCCTTTATTCTTTAATTTTTCAAAATTAATTTTTAGTTTTCCTCATTCTCATGTCCTAGTTCATTTCTTTGGTTCCGATTCATATTATTTTTCCTTTATTCTTTAATTTTTCAAAATTAATTTTTAGTTTTCCTCATTCTCATGTCCTAGTTCATTTCTTTGTCTAACTCTCTGTTGAGTTGGTTGTTGCTTTTAACATATTTACTGTTCTCATAAAAAGATTTGAAGAGACCTTGTTTTTTATGAATAAATTTTGGATAAACATGAATAGAAATACCTTTCAATATATGAAAGGATTGAAGAAATTTTTGGACTTCACTATTGCTATTATTGGTGTTAAAAAAACAATAGGTTCATGTTAAAAAAAACAACTTTAACAAATCATAATGTCATAAAGTAGAATATGAGAACTTAATTATTAAACATTTTTCCAAAAATATATAAAGGGTTCTAATTGAGGAGGAGATATGAGAATGTACACAAATGGTGTAATTTTACACCAAATTTACATGAATGTTAAATTTCAATAAATATTACAAATATGAGTAAATTCTTTTAAAATTGTATTCATCCAACCTTCAGGTAAAATAGTTGCACTTAGGTTGTTATCCAACAACCCTACTTTCAAAAAAAAAAAAAGTTTATGCATTTAAAAAATTAAGTTAAAAATAGGTTGTGGGATAAATTAAAAGACTGTTTTGTTCAACGAAAGTTGTGTGATTAAATAACACTTCAAAACAGTACAACTGTTTTATTCGAATCAAAATTATCTATGACGAATACAACTTTAAAAGAATTTTGTCCATATTTATATTATTTGTTCAACTTGTCCATTCACGTAAATTTTTAGAAAGGAGATAAATTGCACAATATAATTTCTTATCTCTTTGAGATAGAAATTAAAATATTTAAAAAATATTTTATTAAATTTTTTTGAATCATATTGATAGAAAAAAAATTGGTCATAATTTTAAAAAACAACTATGTAATTAAATATAATTTTGTTAATATTAATTTATATAATAATATATATCATAATTGTTTTTAGTTAACATATTATCTTGCATGTATTTATATTTATAATTATTTTGACACTTTAATCTAATCATATCATTTATCAAAATATTAAAATAAAAAAATTATTATATAATTATGTTTTATTCTAAAATATTAATTGTAATTTTAAAATCTCAGATAAGTTTTTGTAATATAAAAACTAACTATGTAAATATACATATATATATATATATAATATTTTATATAGTTATATTTTTTTATATAATTTCCATAACTTGTAAAATAAGTGTAAATTAAAAAGTTTTTAGAAAATTATATGTAATTTTATTAAAAACATTGTCATTTAAACCTTACTTATATTATACTTTTATTATTATTTAATTTGTTATTCTATGTGCACTAAATATTTGATTGAATTATAATTTATCACGCTTTCATCATACTCTATTATTATTATTTTCCTATCATGCAGAGGGGTGAATTACAAAATATAAGTTTGAGTAGAAGTATTTATTATGCTTTATTTTATAGCTATGAATACTTTAATATACAAATATATAATAAATTTTTATTCCCATATGTTTTTATTTAAATTGATTTGTGATTAAAATTTACTTTTTTTTCTTTCTCTTTAAAAGATTATGTAATATTTTCAAATAATAACTTATTAAAGCAATTAATAATATATTGTTGATTAAAAATAGTAATAATCCATTAAGAAAATTAGAACATGTAATTCAAACATGCCCTAATAATTACCAGCAAACATAAGATCAACTAACAAAATATTACTAAAAATTAATAAGTAATTTTGAGTTTAAGTATTATATAAAAAAAATTGGATAATATATTTTTTTTTAAATCTAGCCCAGGTAGAACTTTATTGTTCTAGTTGATCTTATTTATCTAGATTCCAGATGACTGTATCTTCCTCCACATCACATGTTCTCCTTCCACTTTCATAAATTTTGTATATTTCAAAACAAATATGTAATTAATTTTTAAATTATCTAATCCAATTTTTTTTTAAGATGTAAAAATAGTTTCCGAATTATATAATCTGAAAGTTTAAATTAATTTTTTATATTATGTAATCCGGAAACCTTTTTTTAAACGTGTGTTTGGATTATATAATCTGAAAGTTACTCTCAAATTTAAATTTTTGGATTATATAATCTGAAATACTATTTTTTAAAAATATATTTTAGATTACATAATTCATAAATTATTTCTAAATTTGATACTAACTTTCAGATTATATAATCTGAAATATGGAAATAACACGTAAAAATAAAAATATATTTTCATGTTCTGTATAAGGTTAAAAAAAAGAAATGGGCGTACAAGAAGAAACAATCTTCCAAATAGGACACTTTTTTAATAGGGCACTTTATAAAAAGAACATGCTAATTGGTCTTTTTTAACATATATACTGTTTCTTCATGAACATTATTTTTTATGTTGTCTCCCTCTCTTTAGGTTTTGAATAAATAAATAAATACACTATATTTAGCTGCGAATAGGAAATTTCTTCCGGTGTCATATCAATTTTAAATTTCTAAAATTACTCTTATTCTAGATTTGAAAATTCAAAATAATAAATAAAGTTAAAAAATAAAAAATGATTTTCCAGAACACAAAAATAAAGATGCATTATAAAAATTTCTGTTATTAAAAAATGTGTTATGAAAATCGAAATATGAAATATTTTTGGATAAAAAGTATGGAGTAATTTTTATTTACACCCTCATTTTATGTAAAGTTATTTTCGTCATTTAAAAGGAACATTTCTTCATTTTCAATTTGGGTGCATGTCGAAATTGATATGGTGCAAGGAGAAATTGCTCTCCGAATATTTGACCATATATCTTTTTGAGACTAGGAAAAAGTCCATAATATTCCAACACGAAAGCCCACAATGGAGGGTTTCTTTTTCACCTCCATAATTTTCTTCACTCTCACAAGACTGTTTCTTCCTGCACCTCCATATGTTCTTATTCCAACTTCATAAATTTTCATATTTTCAAAAATATCCATATATAATACTCTGGATTACGTAATCTGGAAGTTAATTTTTAAATCCGTAATTAGCTTTCAGATTACATAATCCGAAAGTTTTTTCTCAGATACATGATTAGTTTCTAAATTACATATTCTGAAAGTCTTTTTTAACTTTCAAATTATAAAATCTGGAATACCATTTTGGATTATATAATCTGAAATATGGAAGTAACACAAGAAGGATAAAAAGTATTTTTATATTTAGTATGGGGTTGCGAGAAGAATATATGGAGGTGCAGGATATAACCACAAAGGATGATAACTAGAAGGGAATGACAATGGTGGTAAGGGCAACAAGAAGACATTTTGGTCTCTTAACCACTCATAAGAGTGCACATAGAAAATACGGGGTGTAGAAAAAAAGGCCTAACCAATGATATAATGTTGGCAATTGCTTCCTGCATCATATCACTTCACCCAATCACAGGAAAAAACCGAAAATACCCTTAAAAAATGGAATACATATAAAATTACATTCCGGACCTTCTTTTCTGAAACACAATAATGTCTTTTTTTTCAGAATGTATTATTTTCAGTTCCGTATTTTTTTTATCCAAAATGGGATTTTGATTTTTTTTTTCTGATTTTTATATTCGAAACACAAAAATCTCTTTCAGATTTATTTTTTCAGAATGCATTATTTTCAATTCTAAATTTTCATTTCCAAAATAAAAGGTATTTTCGAAATTTTTGAAATTATGTTGAGTGCAGATTCAAAAGTGTTGGGTCAACGTGCCCTTTTGTCACAACGAACACCAGAAGCCCACAAAATAGACAACAACAACTATATATTTTTCCCACAAAGCAGAAGTACTTAATTTTTTTTGTAAATATTTGATTGTTTTAATTTATTTGAAATTTTACTAAATTCAGTTCATATTCGATATCTCGTTGCGTGCGTGTATACAACGCAAACATCGATCTGAACAAAAAAAAAATCAACTTAAAATTAATTTAATTTTATACTTATTTCGGAATATGTTTGGGCGATTAATGAGGAGAAAGGATAATGGAAAGACTTATATAACTATCTGTTTTTTATTTATATTTAATTATATATATATAATTAAATTAATTGTTTTAGATTTCTGTATATTACTCTTAATTAATTAAATTTTCTAAATAATAATATCATAATAAATTTATTTTTAAATTAGAAGGTTTAAAAAATAAACTAAATTTTGAAAAAAAAAATTAAAATTAATGTATAAAATTATTTTGTTTATATTAAATAAAAATATATTTCTTAATTAAATTATTTGTTTTGAAAAATTAATGATTTTATGTTTTCATTACTTATTATCTTAATTGATATTTTTTATTTTATCGCTAAACTAATCACACTCCAATATAAAAACTAAAAAAATAATATAACAAAATGTAAAATTTACAAATGTAAACGAAGTCACATCTTTATAAACTAAACATATATTTAATTTTATTTTTTATTACAATTTATTACTCTCTTTTTCTTACGACATCTACCCTTTTACAACTTTACTTTGAAAAGAAATAAAATTATATTAACGAATCTCCACATTTACCAACTAAATTAAAAAAATAGTCTACATTATTTTATTAAATAATATTGAAAGGTATACAAATTTTTTTAGTTCATTCCTCCTTATAAAATATTGGTTAAATATTATTCAAATTTCATACATTATGTTTTATTAAAATAATTTTGGTTTATTGTGTTTAATTTGAATATAATTTTTTTATACAATAAATTTATGTGTTACTAATATTTTTTCAGGTTATCAAATGACCGACTATGCTCAGTCTCAACTCCAATTCAATTGAAATGATAAAATTGTTGATTATGATCAGCTTCAATCCTAACTTATTGGATTGATAAAATTGCTAGCTATGATTAGCTTCGATCTCAGTTTGACTAGATTGTTAAATTTGCTGACTATGATTAACCGGTTCGGCTAGATTATTAAAAATGCTATGATCAACCTTGACACTAACTCAATTAGATTGTTAAAATTGCTAACTATGATCAACCTCGACTCCAACTCGACTTAATTGTTAAAATTGCTGATTGTGATTAGCCTTGACCCAAGCTCGACTAGATTTTTAAAATGCTAACTATGATTAGTCGTTGACTCGATCATAACATTAAAAAATCGACCTTATCAATATCTGCAAAGTCTGACCTTTTAGTCAATACCAACTTAACTCCGTTGACAATTGCTTAATGTTTAACCGTGTGTGACATGAGTAAGTTCGTTTATCTTAACTTGGACAATTGTCGAGCCTTAACGTCTATGGTAATTTGAAATATGGACAAGCTAACACAAAACCAATTAATCAACTTATGTCATATTGAACAATCTAACAACTGAGACACAAGTTACATTGTAATTTATTTATGAGTTTTTCATTAGATAAATCTCTTCACTTACTCAACTTAAGGTTAGGGTTAAGGTTAGGATTTGTGTACGAGTAACTTTTCTAGTTATTGGTTATAAAACTTATTAATCATTAACAAAATTAATAAATTACCCAAAATCTTAATAAAGAAGAATAAATAAATATCTACTTTTTGATACATAAGATCAGTTAAAAACTCTAAAAAAATAAATAAAAAAATAAATAATATTAATTAAGATAGTATAATAATAGTATAATAGACAATTAATTAATTTTGTTACTAAAAATAATAGTACTCAACTTAAATACTCTAATTTAAAATCACTTAAACTTTAAATCAAAATAATAATTAATTTGATGTTTTAGAGAATGACAGAAGAAGAAACTAAGTGGATGATTGAAAAAAATGAGAATGAAGATACGTGTATGTTTTGTATACATTTGAATGGACATTCGGTAATAAAGAACTATTACCAAATGGACCACATAACATAAGCATGCTCATGTCACAAAAATTGAACTGTGCCACCAACAAAACAAACCAACCCATTACAAACAAAAACTGCAACACGACAAATAACACAACACCTTTGACCGACAGATATATGCAATGTTCATTTTTATAATAGAGATCCTTCACCTATAATAATAATAATACTAAATAATAATAATAATAAAATATTTTTTTGTTGGTATCAATTATCGAATTTTATAGTATGGCACGAGGAACTATTGGTGCATGTAATTGTTGGATTTGCGGCTTTAATAACTAACAAAGGGATTGGGAAAGAATACTTAATGATGAAGAGTTCTTCTTTTTGGCTTCTTTCCTTAACCCTCTCACTTCTACTATGCATAACCAAATTTGGTGCCATGTGATAGAGAAACCATAAACATATATAACTAATTAAAATTCTACAGTAAAATCTCAAAATCAACCTACAGGGATACTTTTAAGGGATTAAAAAAAATGAGATTTTGTTAAAAAGAACAAAAACTATTTAAATTTTCAATATAGTATATTTTAAATGTTTAAAATCCATAGTTAGGGTGATATTTAAAAAAAAAGAATCATAATTGGATATGTTTTTAGATTGAGAAAAAAATGGAGACCAATGGGCATCATAACAATGGTGTTCACTCACCCCACCAATTTTCTTCATCATTTCCCACTTCAGAGACTAGGACCCGACAAACACAAACCCAATCCGTTACCAAACACTCCCTACTCTTTCTTCCCAATGATCTTCTTTCACTTATCTTTTAATAAATACTTCTATTTTTAGAAAAATATTACTTCACAACGGTATAATAATAAAAAAGTTATTCCATCTTTTCATATAAAATTCACATTTCAACAAAATAGAATTTGTCAACACATCTATATCTTATTTTCAAGAAGTTTATTTGTTGAAATAAAATTTAGCTTTTTTAAATTTGAATATTTTATTTTTATAAAAAAAATAATTAAACTAAAGAAAACACTTTAGGAATGTTTTAACATTTTACAAATATCAAAATCCGAGTCCAACAGCTAACATAAACAAAAGTTGTAATAAACTTCCTCATATAATTAGAGATGACACTCATTCATACATTAATAACTTTTCCGACTTCATCACTGTATTTGAGCTGAGTTTTTTTAGTTCTGTCAGTTTTATCCTTAAAATACACTACGAAAAAAAAAATATAAATTGTCATTGACGTCGACTCTAAACAACATAGGATTATATTTTGACCTTACTGAAACCATATATATATTCTCTATTATAACTAAAAATAAAAATTGATGATGTTGAAGATCCCACATCGACTAAAGATTACATTTCATTGTATATAAGCGGGTGCAAACCTCACCCCATGAGTCGGTTTTATGGGATTGAGTTAGGCTTAAAGTCCACTTCTTAATATGGTATTAAAGTCATTTTCGAGCTTATTCTAACGAATGTTTATTGAGCTTATGAGATCACTTCTAACGAATGTTTGTTGAGCTTATGAGATCACTCGCTATCGGCCGTTACTGGATCACCCATAATATCTTATTTCTAAATATTATAAACTTATGCATTTCAATTTTCCGTTGTAAAATTAATATTTTTGGTTAAAGTTTGAAGTTAGATGTGTGAAAACGGAAATAGATGGGTAAAAAAGGTAAAAGGGTTTGGATGAGTGAGATAGGGGTTGTTGGAATTGGGATTCTTTGCTTGAGAAGGGAGGAGAAGTGAGTGTGGAGCCAGCAACAGGGCACTGAGTGTAATAAGGGTCCAAGATTTGACACTGCTATCTTCTTTCTTTACTCATTCATTCATTCATCCAAAATTAGTGCTTCTCACACTCTCTCTTTCTTTCTCTCTAATGCACATTACTATCTATCTATCTATCTACCTATCTATTATTCTTCACTCTTCTTTCCTTCTTCCTCGTAAACTGCAATATTCCTCTCTCAAGCCGCATTTCCCATGCCACCTGTTCAAATCACACACACCTGTCACCTTCCCCGGGTCCCACCTCGCACCGACCATAACCTTAAAAATCACTTTCCTCGCCGCGCCTAATTTGGTTTCAAACACGCCATTCTTCTTAGTTTTCGTCTCAAAACAATATTTTATTTCACATCATTTAAACACCCATTTTTTTATAACTCCTTCTTGTTTAGTTTTTCTGGAGTTAATAAAAATAATACGAAAAGCAGAAGATCCAAACTAATTATTTCATTAATTTTATTTGAGTGTGTTTTTTTAACAAGGGAAATAAAATAATTCGTCAGATGCAAATAAATATAGAAAAAAATGAAAGAAAAGGAAGGAATATGAGATGAGAAGAAAAACGTAAATTAAATTTATAAATTTTACGTATGGTTTCTGTTTTAATAAGTAGATTTGCTTGACTATTCACGTGGCGAGCACAACTTGTTGTAATAATCACCAAACCAATCATAAATTTACTGTTATGATTAGAAAATTCACCAAAAGCAGTGAAAATATGGGAAGCAAAACATTGCCTGCGCTACACATGCTGGGAAACTAACACGTGTCAAATATAGTCAGAACAATCTTAATGCACAAGTTACTTTTCCCTCAGGATCTGATGTTAGGTAAGGAAATGATTTTAACAGAAGAAGGATAAATTACTTTTATTATATGTATTTCAAAAATATAATGATGAAAAATAGTTAGAAACTAAAAATATTATAATTTTAAAAATTATTAATGTTCGAACTTAATTTTCTTGAGATAATATCATTATCATCCATCAATATTTGTAATTTGGAGTTTTATCGTAATTTTTTTTTAAAAGCATCATAGTAAGTAAAGGAAGAAAGTGGAGTTGACAGAGGATGTCAATGTTTTGATCTCTAAAATGTTGAAATAACATAGTTAGGAATTTAAAGTTTCATTACAGTTTTGTCTTTAAAAGATGTCGCAGTAAATTAAAAAAGGAAGGTATAGTTGATAGACGTTGTCAATATTACGACCTCAAATATGTTGAGATAACATAGTTAGGAGTTTAATTACAATTTTATCCTTAAAAAATATTGCGGTGAATTAAAGGAAAAATGTGTAGTCAAGAGACTATGTCAATGTTTTGAACTCAAATCCATTGAAATAACCCTGTTAAGGTCTATCATTGCGTCAATGTTATTAATCATTTTGTAACTTTAAACTCAAATAAAATTTTGTTTCTAAAAAGCGTTTTATCGAATTAAACATATGAATTGTTTTTTACATCTACTCTTAAATTACGTAACACTATATTAATGATTAGATTTTGAGGAGAATATAGATTTAAAAAATGAGGTGTTTTGGTATTACTTTTTTTTTTTTTTTTATATTGAAAAGAAAGTTTGATGCATATCGAATTTGTAGAATGTTTGCCATTCTGTGCAGAACAGGAAATAGTTTGTACTATCTCCAACATGCGCGGCATTTCCAAAAATGAGGCGCAATGGCTTAAAGTAAATTTCAAATATCATTCCCTCTTCAACGTAACATCGGAAACGGAACAATAACATTATTCATTCTTTTATTCAACAAAGTCACACACAATAACCAAACATCTCCACCACTACTGTCACTCATACAAAACCAACATATTAAACTCATCCCACGTTACATTCTTGTAACCTGTCAAAGTATGTTCCACCTTCTGTCTGCATTAATAACTTCAATTCATGTATAACAATTTAGTTTGTAACAGAACTACGATGATCAAATCAATTTTAGTTTGAGGTGTTCCAACACCAGACACTAATTTTCCCAACAACAAAAGCAGAACAAAAGCAGAGCCTCAGCGTTGTAAATTACGAGCAACAAGGGTTGCCCAGAACCGTAATCAAAAAGTGATAATTAATGACAGTTTTACATGGATGACTAATAGTCCAACATCATTATTGTTATCTCGAGGAAGTTGTTACAAACGAAGAACGCGTTGTAATTGGCTAACATTGTTGCCTTTTTTTGTTCATTGGGTAGTTCAAGGAAATCGTATGCCAGAGCAATGTTATCCCACTTTCGAAGTTGAAGTCTTTAAAATGTGGGTTTTGTTTGTGATTATTGTATGTGATTATTGTATCTAACCAACCCATCACATCTTAGGTTTAATAATTAAGGTGGTTTATGTTTATTAAACAAGAAGGAGCACACAAAATGAGATGACATATCAACCTCAACCATAGAGACAAAGATTCTGCGCGGAAGAAAGAAGTGGGAACACCAACCAGATTCTTTTCTTCACAGAAATGCTAATACAAACAACGTTACCGTATGTGTTGTGTGCCTAGGGGGTGTTGGGCACAGTTTCCCATCACTCACTTTTACTTTTTTTTTGCCCTCAGTGTTTCCTTTGACTGTATAAATTTGACCAGTCAACCAACATGACTGATCCCTATGATGTTCATGCCTCATTGCCCCACCTACAATCCATGGCCCACCACATTTTTTTTTCCACCCATTATTTTCTCAAATATCCATTCCTCAACACACACATGTTCATTTCAATCACCACATCATAACATATATTATTAGTATTCTTTTCTTTTTTCTTTCCAATCTATGGTTACTTTGAATACTAGCTAGCAAAGGACTCTAGTAAGGTTACATAGGGTGCACTCAAAGCTAAATTTCTATGGGATCCAAAGGATGTTAAAGTGGGATCAATCATTGTTTGCTAATTTTCTTTCCTCCAAGTACTCCAAAGCGATAATGACACTAAATTATAGTTAGTATTATACTATTATCCCCTTAGCAACACCAAAGAATCTGATACCGATCTCTACGGAGACATTACACCCAATTTAGCAACAAATCAGACCGTATATAACGTACTACATCACATAATTTTCTACTTTTTTTTTCTTTCATCTTTTGATTGTATTACAAATATAGTGGTCTGATAACGGTCCGATAATGGGTAACCTGATAAGTTCAAAAAATAATCGCTAAGATATGTTCGAAATGACTCTGATACCATGTTAGAAAGTGGATTTTAAGTCTCATTTAACCATAAAACCGACTCATGAGGTAAGACCCACTTATATATAATAAATTGTCTTCATCTATAGTCGATGTGGATATCCAACATAGTGGAGATAATTTATAGATTCTTATGATATATAGCAACTATGATTCTATTAACTCACTTAAGAAATGAAACAAAAACTGTAACTATAGTTTTGAACATTTTAGTGATACTATATAGTTTATTGTGATTGTATCAAATGTTTACTTTTTCAATTCCTTGAAATAATAAGGAATTCAACAAAACTTTAGTTGAATTTATATATGGTTATATATCACACTCAATATATGTTTCTCTTATGAGGGATATGGACATAATAGCTATGATTGTTAGGTTAGCAATCAGTTCATGTTGGTCTTAATTGTGACTAAAGAGAAAGAAATAGTGTGACCCATGATTCATGTAAACCGTGGATTAAATATTTACAAAATGCAATGATGATCGTTAACTTTTCTCTAATCATTTTTGGAACGGTTGTGAAAAAAAAAGTGGCTCTTATTTTTTTCTTCCTTTTTTTACCAGCTAAGCGACAAAACGCCATGTGGGAGGAAATAAATCTGATTAAGATGCAGATTGATTGAAGAAAACAAGAAGACGAAAATAATCATTCTCTTCTGCCTTGGCAAATATTGGTAACTATTATTCAATCATTCCCTATATATTTGGCGGTTCAGATGAATCTTCGAGTCTGTTGTTTTGCTAAATTAATCGTGTTGCATACAGTTGAATTTTTTTTTGAATAATCCTGCTGTATTTGCAAGAATTTGATTATATATTTATGATTATATTTATTAATAATTTTTTATTAAAATAGTTTTTAAATGATTTATATTAAAAAATAAAGTTTAATTTAATTTTATAAAATTAGATTATAAAATAAGGATTGAGATATTTATCTATTAAGAAATGTTTTTATTTATAGTTAACACGATTCTAATAAATATAAGATTTCTAAATTCTAATAATTAGTTTGATCTAAATTAACACATCTACAGAATGCATTTTTGAGGAAAGTATAACCAACATGAAATTCTTAACTAGCTAATTAATTATATTAAAAGCCGAAAATAATTAAGCATACCCTTTTGAACTTTGAAATTCTAAAATGAGTGGTTCCCACATATTATTTCCACTATTAATTAATTTCATAAGTTTCATTAAACTCGGCATGTGTCGAAGTACACAACTTGAAAATCTTACATGGTGAAAAGAAACTCTTATTTTAGTTTCTTTTACTTTTTTTGAGATGTATATGGATGAAATGTGTCCATTCAAATTGAGCACGATTCTACAGTGCATGTCATAATCCCAACAAAATGAATCCACATGAATAGATATTCTAACAACAGCAGAAACAAGATAAGACATGATGACAGTAGTTAGCAATGTAAAAAGATATACATATATATCTCAATTGCATGGTGTGTTGTTTTTGTTATTTACACTAACGAGTGTTTCTGTTATTCTAAATCATTGCAAGTGTAAAAGAAGGTGTATTTAGTATGTTAATTATGCTAAAAAGATGTTAAATTAAAGATGAGAAGAAGGGTATGAATTAAATTTGGTAAAGGATATTGGGTGTGGAATGAAGAGTGATAACAGGGAATAATGGTAATGCGTGTGGAGTGAGAAGGAAAAGAAAGGGCATGCAGGAGGAATTGCATCCATCCAATAAGTGGGAGTTGAGTAAGACAAGTCAGTGACTGTGTTTCAGATTATTATTGATCATCATCAGGAGGAGGGACCACCAGCACCAAAATTGAAGGCCCAAGAGACACCAAAACAGGTAAAGCAAAAATTGACTCATGAAGATGGAGTGAGTGAGTGAGTGAGTGAGTGAATGAGTGAGTGAGTGGTGACAGTAGTACTTGTTAGGTGTGAAGAATCAACCAATGACTCTCAGCCACCAATAACCTGTTAATTCCCTTCAATCTATCTCTCTGTATGTTACTATTATTGTATGTGTATAGGTGATACATAATTTTGTTCAAAGAGAAGCATTGGTAAATATGCATGCAGAATTTCACCATGTTTGCGAGTTAAGAAGTTGAAATGTGAATGGAAGAAGAGGGTTGGAATGTGTTTGAAGAGGAATAAGGAAAAAGACGAAGGGAGGATGAAGATGAAAATGGAGATCCTCTGTCACTGTCATTAGTGTCCCCTTGCCTGTCCCCAACATCATTACAAATCCACATCAACCGGACATTCAACAAACGACGACAATCCTTCCCTTCCATCAATTTCAATTAATAATATCTTCTTCCTGCTTCTCCCTCTTGGTCCCACCTCATCATACTTACACACATACCAAACCAAATCCTTTTTTCCATTCCAACAATCCCTTCTGCATTTTATTTTTTTTATTTCTTTACTACCCTGTTCTTTATTGAAAAAAGAAAAAAAAAAAAACTGGTTTTTGTGATTGGGGGCTGAGAAGATCGCATGGTGTTTTTTGTTTTTAATGTTTGGATTTTGTTAAGGTGAAGTGGATTATGGTGAGAGAGTGGTGGATGTGTGGGGACCTATGTTAAGGTGGGGTCCATTAATAGTTGCATCCACGCGAGAGGGACCCTTGTATGTTGGGTTATGTTTATGTTTCTTTTTGTTTTTGTGTTTTTTTTTGGTTCGTATGAAACCGTTGCAGAACAGAATTGAGGAAGTAAGGAAGTGAGAATGCACTAGAATTTTCTTTTCTTTTATTTCTTAATGCTTTCTCTGCGTGCAAGCCAACCTCATCCATCATCTTGTACGGCAAAAAACATCATTGCATACATTACACTTCCTTCTCTTTCTCTCTCTTGGGATTGCTTGTGGGGTGCTTTATATATATAACTAGTCCTACACAGGTTTCTATTACCTCACTTTGCATGCTCTCTCTTCTATACTTATCTTCCTCCACTTTCCCTTCTCTCTCAACTACTCTCATCATCATACACACACAAACACACCACACATACCCACATACACAATCTAGCAAAAGCTCTTACCTTTTGAGTTCTTAAATTAAACTCATCACTTAGATCAGGAGTGCCTATATTTTCGTTGTATGGATGGATCCTTCTACTGGACAACACCAGGTAAATACCATGCGTGTTGGGGTGATGTCAACGTGCTTTAATTATGTCTTTCGTGGCTTTTTATTGCCTGGTTTTGGGTTTTTGATTTTTGGTTCATACTTGAGATCAATTTGGAACAGAGAACAAGGCAATCATCTTAATTCGTGATTGATTTTGTTTTATATTTGACATTTTTATAGGAAACTTCTGTGCTCCCTCGTTATTCTAAACGATATACTTTACTATTCATGGTGTTTTCTATGTAATTGATATGTCTCTCAAGCTGAAAAGTAAAGGCAAAATTCCCTTTGAGTGCAATAAAGTACAAGAATTGGAAGTTTAAATTAACCCTTTATATGCATGTGAGCTTGGAGTCAAATTGGGTTGAGTATTGGTTGGTCAGTGGTTAATTTGGATGTTTTGTGGTTTGTTTGTTGCAGCAAATGTCTAACCAGTCATTGGAGAACATGTTGGCATGTTCAAAAGCACAGCAGGAGAGAAAGCCAAGGCCTCAGCCAGAACAAGCTCTAAAATGCCCCAGATGTGACTCCACCAACACCAAATTTTGTTACTACAACAATTATAGCCTTTCCCAGCCAAGGTATTTCTGCAAGTCTTGCAGGAGATATTGGACCAAAGGAGGAACACTGAGGAATGTTCCTGTGGGAGGAGGGTGCAGGAAGAACAAGAGGTCATCATCATCTTCAACATCAAAGAGAATCCAAGATCAAGGATTCACACCCAATCCAAACAACCCGCTCACTGGCCTTCCCTCATTGTCTTATGACTCCAGCGACCTCACTCTTGCATTAGCAAGGCTGCAAAAGCAGTCATGTGGGCAATTGGGTTATGATGAGCATGACTTTTCAATTTTGGGGAACCACACAAGCACCCCATGTGATATCCTTGGCAACCCTGGCATGCACCACTCTTCCACCAACCCAGGTTTCATGGATTCGCTTAGAAGTGGCTTCCTTGGAACCCAAAGCAATATTCAGAATCTGTACTATGGATATGGGAATGGGGACATGGGGGAGGTGGACAATGGCAATGCTTGTGGTGGGGTTAGTGGAGAGATGATGCTGCCTTATGATCAAGAAATGAGTGTTGCCACCACCCAAGCAGTGACAGTCACTACCATGAAACAAGAACTTTGCAATGCAAGGGAACAAAGTGAGAGTAGGGTGTTGTGGGGCTTCCCATGGCAACTCAATGGAGATACCAACATGGGTGAGCTTGACTCAGGAAGAGCTAATTGGAATGGTCTCACCTCATCTTGGCATGGACTTCTCAATAGTCCACTAATGTAGTAGACACAATCAAGCTAAGGCACTGATAATTATTTCCTCTCGTGTTTGATGAAAACAAAAATCAGTCTAATTAGGACTTTCAATCCTCCTGAGTGCTGCTGGGTTAATAGGGGTTTGGTTAATAGATGATTCCCTTGAATCATCTCCTTTTACTTTCTTGTTGTTTTTCTCTCTCTCTTTTTTGCTCCTTAAATTGTCAAATTTTTTGTACTAAATAGACTAATGAAAGTTCAGAGGTTGTTTGCAAACCAAGTCAATGAAGTTGGAGAGAAGTAGATATAGATGATCAATCATCATTTCCTTATTTGACAGATGAGAGAGAGAGAGAGAGGCAGGGAGAATGAGAGTGATGTTTCATGGTTTAATGCAGCCTGAGCATGAACTACTCTCTGAGCAGTTAGAATCATTTTCTTTCAGGAGCTTTGAATTTATAATTAGTGATAGTTTCGAGATATTCTTCTACGATTGCATCTTATTCTCACCAGGTAGATTCTTAGAACATGTTTGTACTGACTACTGACTACTATTACTGAAATGCAGTATTAAATTAAATTAAAGTGGCTACCATTGTTCCATTATATGTTATGATATGATAGTGGAGCTGAATCAGGTGATAAGAATTTTAGAATAGAAATTTCAGTGAAGCATGAGCACCAACTTCGGTGAGGATTTTGTCTCTCTCTTTGGCACTTGGGAGACCAAATCCAACTTAGGATTTGGGCGTGAGAAAATGGTCAGTAATAAGTTTGAAAATTATTTGAAGTGCCTTAATCAATGACAGTGAGCTACATTACTGCATCATGGTTTGAAAATGTGGCATAAAAAATTGAATGGAGTCAGAGGGAGAATCTGATTTGTTTGGTTGTCACCCTTTGAGAAATTGTTCTTTTGGGTATGAAAACATGAAAATAGATACTATATGCAGCTGTATAGCATTGAACAAGTGATTTTTTCTTGCAGTGTAGATGAGATTACTGTTTTAAAATTATAATAGAACTAAAGGGTCTGAATTTTAAAAATTGACCATCACATTCATTCACCTCAAAGAGCAACAAGTGCTGGGCCTACTTTGGTTGGAGTTTCAAATGAGAAGAAGGTGGAGCAAGTACAGGTAGTCAAAGTCTTCAACTAGCACTATCTCTTGCTTATCTGACAAACCACATGCCACAAACATCATACTATATTATTCTCCTCCTATCTAAACTTAAATCTTCTCCTTTAAGTTTCTTCACACTGCTACACAATTTAAATAATGCTTCACCCTTCAATGTTTTCCTTTTTAGCATATTTGTATTCCAACTTAAGTCTGCAACATTTATAAAATAAACTTCAGTCATAAAAATAGTCTGTAACACTAGTTAGAGTTACCATATCTGACATGTTATTTGTTTTGATACTCATCAAATGGTTTTGTTATTAAAAAAAGTAGCGGTTGTAAGAAGTTAAACAATTTTGCTACAGTGAAACAATCTATAACATTAGTAAGAAGTGTTAAATATGTACAAAAATTTTAGGGTTAAATATAAAAAAACTGATTTTCGTCTTTAGTCTAAACTTTAGATCTACTGGGTACTTGTACTAAGGAAACTATTGTAATGAATCTTTGTTACTTTTTTTGTGGCAAACAAATTTCTAGGATGGACTAGAATGCTAAAATATTTCATGTTGACTCGTCGCTGATGTAGATGTTATAATATTATAATACACTCTATGCTAAAAAATTATTTGTTATGTAAAAAATCACTGGTCAGAATCATTTTCATATTTTTTTTTTACAACAAGTATTCAGGAGATTAAAAGTTTGAACACAAATATTGAGAAGGTCTAAAGTTTGAACTAGAAATAAAAATCAATTGCAATTAGTTACTATAGTTAGAAATCAATTTAGAGACTACAAAATTTTTTGATTTCTAAATTAGTTTTTATTATTATTAAATAGTTTTTAAATTGGTATCTAATTAACTACCAAGGTTTTAACTACCAATTATTTAGATTATATTTGGTAGCAAATTTTTTTTACTAATTAGATACCAATTTAGAAATAATTTAATAAAAACTAATTTATAAACCAATTTTTTTGTTAGTTTATAAAGTGATCACTAATTTAGTCACTATAGCAACTAATTATTTTTTGTCTCTAAAATTAGTGTATATTTCATGATTTTTTTTTAGTGACAATTAACCAATCTCTTTCTTCTTGCTAATCACTATATTATATTTTTCTTGGAAAATCATGATATGAATTTGGACATACTCAAGCTAGCAAAACCTGAAGCAGTGGTTTATTTAAACAAAAGGGTTTTCATTATAACCGTGTGTATACATGTATGAATGTGGAGATCGAAGTTGAAGCACAAAATTTCGACCCAAATAGAAATGTTGAAGCGTGTAACATAATAATAATAGGAATATTTGGAACCTTATGGTCTAAGGCACATATCTTTTGTGTTGACAATAAAATTACGGCGATGAGACAAATTTGACGGTTGTTCAGACTTGAGAGTCACTAATCAGATCAACACATACGTTGTTCTTAGTTTAATAATAATATCAGTACCCTTTTAAAACGAGACAACAACAACAAAGAATCCAGAGAGAAGACTAATAAGATTTTCTGTCTTTGAAATTCTCCAATGTAAGATACTATTACATCAAATTATTCAAACTTAGAATGAGAAGTTCCTCACGTCTCACGTGTTACGCTAAAACATTGGTACTCATAATATCAGCTTACATAAATATAGTGTACATGCATTATCGGCACAGATATCTCACAAGGGGCATCGTTATTCCCGTGTCATTCGATCTCAAGAAAAAAACTTACAACAAATTATATCGACAACTTTATTTGTTTATTTATATTTTTCATCATAGGGATTCTATGAAATACCGACACTTTGTTTGTTTTCGATAATGGAAACTTATTCTGTATTTATTATGTAGTATACATACTGACATTGATATTGATACGATATAGACATGAAAATCATAACAAAAATTTATACAATAAATTTGAGTTTTTAAAAAATTAATATATTTTTTAAAAAAAATTGTGTTAAAATCGTGACAGAATTATAAAAATTTCAACAAATATTTTTGAATAGAACACACTACCAATACGTGACCTACAAATATCATACGAATATCGATGTTCAGTACGTGTATCCGACATGGACACATCATTTAATAAATGTTTCTAAATATCACACTTATCGAGAAACAAGACTAAAAAAATAAATTTTCTATAAGACTTAGGTCTCTTTCTATAACCTGTGATTAAATAAAAAAGTTAATTGATTACAGTTAAATAAAATATAATAAAAGATTTATTCTTTTATTCTAAAATAATAAAAGAATATATCTCACAAGGGCATCGTAATTCCTGTGTGATTCGATCTCAAGAAAAAAACTTCAAACAAATTATGTCGACAATTTTATTTGTTTATTTATATTTTTTAGCGTAGGGGTTCTATGAAATCACCGACACTGTGTTTGTTTTCAATCATGCAAAATTATTCAGCTGTAGTATATATAAACAATACAGATACTTATAATTTTTAAAATATAAGACACGGGACATGAATTTATATATTATATAATTATAAATGATATAAATTGTTAATAAAGATTTATGTGTACAAGTATGTTTTAGTATTTTTTTAGAAAAAAATGTTTTAGTGGTTGATTTAAAAAGATTTATTCTTTATTTTTATAATCATAATATAAATTTATACAATAAATTTAAATTTTAAAATATATTAATGTATTTTTTTTTAAATTATGTTAAAATTGTGATAAAATTGTCAAAAATTCAATAAATATTTTTTAAATAAAACACTTTATCAATACATGTCTTATATAAGTATCGTACAAATATCAATGTTGAATACGGATGTCCGGACATGTAGAAAGGAATTCACAATTTGGTGAATAATGGTTCGAATAGTTTTAACCATTAACATTTAATTGATTCGGTCCAAAGAACACTAATATGAATCCCTACCTACAGTTACACATTATTGCGTGGGTAAAGTTGAACAAGTGCCCAAGTCTCAAACAGTACTGCGTTTGGAAAGGAAAGGTTAATTCTTTTTCTTTCTCATTTTTTTACACCGTTCTTTATTTAAAAAATTAAAGTGGACTAACTTTTATAAAATAAAAATTTGAATTTGAAATTAGTATTAGTAATCTAAAATAATTTAACGATAGAATACAGTAAATATAATTTAATTTAATTTATATTTTTTCCAATTATGATAAAGGATGAAAAGGCACTATATTCTAAATTTTGTACCCATTTATATTTTTTTGTTAATTTGCATTCTTTTTTCTGTATATTTCTTTTAGTAATTTAAATATTTTTTTCTATCAATTTTCTTGTTTTTTCCTATTTTTTTCTCACATTTTTTATATTCAAATTATTTTTGGATTTTTTAATCCTTTGAACTTTTTAACTACTTAAAATTTTCTTCTATAAATTTTCTCTCTCATTTCTTTTATCCCTTTGAGTTTTTTTTTTCTCTTATTTGCCCCATTTCTTTCTCATTAACATTTTGAACTACTATTAATTTAGATAAATTTTGTAAGACATTTTTTGTTTGTTTAGTAGGGATGATTTAAAAAAAATAAAGGTTAAAATTATACTTTAAGAATATATATACTAATTTTAATTATTTAACTATTTTAAGTAGATTTATATCTAATTCAATTTCACAAAATTAATACATATATATTATATAGGTGAAAATATCTAATACACCTCTTAATAATTTCCAAAGAATAACTTGATAAGATATTCTCAGATACCATTAATTTATGAGTAACTTAATCTGAGAAAATTAACTTATAAGATTGTACTCTATTTATATATTATAATTTAGTTTTACTTTTAATTAATGTGAAATCTTCTATAATTCTTAAACTCGTTATCTCTCTAATCTCCTTAGTTTTCTGAAACTATTCCTTGTTTGGTATTTTACAACAGGAATAATAATTTGGACAAAAATAAAGCATTTTTTTTCTCAAGAAAACATGCTCAGTAGCAATTACAAGCGAACACTGAGTTAAATTACACAACACAACTTTTTACAGACCCAAATGAAACAATCATTTTAAAAGTTTTACAACAAGAATTGCCATGAACAAATAATACAAAAAACCAACACCAGCTCTAAAAGGAACGAACATTTTAGACAGTAACAAAAGTGCAAAGAATAACCACAAATCAAATTTAAACAGCATATAATTAATTAAAAACACTAATTTTTATATTTCCTCCAATTCTGGCGTGGAGCTGCATACTATTCCGTAACCCCTTTTAATCATGCTTCCTCCATTAAAATTGGAAAATGCAAAGACATTGTAGCATGAATTTGAAAGGGTATCGAAGGAAATTGCACCACAACAGGTAATGATTATTCAATTCAAACTCAAAAAAACAATTTCGTAAAACGAAACAGTGGTGCAAAATGAAACATTGAAACTGACCCCATGTGAGTACGAATCGCAGCTTCTGAAGAAAATTTCAAACACATATTTCGAATGAGAAATTTATTTGTGAGTAAGAAAACTTGATTTAGAAAGAAGTTCTAAACCAAAAATGTGTGAAAAATAAACAAGCTCAGTTTTGCTTACAGGAGAAAAAGGTACCTAGTTTTTTTTTTCTATGAAAATCATCCATGGATTCCAGTTGTTATTGTTATTATTATTAACAAAAGAATGTTTCTAAGTGTAGTATTGTCTTCAAATACTCGTCATTATTCTTAGATTTTTACATCATGTGAAGCTCAATGTATTCAATAACTAAACACCAACGTTTGAAGTGCAGTTCACAAACAGTTTGAAATGGAGAAGGATTTACAGTGCAGATTGGAAGGTAAGGGTCAGACAAAATTGCAAAAGACATAATAAACATTACATGAACACACTATTATTGGACTAAAATTTCAGAACATAACATACATAAAATCAGACACTCACTATTTTTGAGGCCTCTTCCATAAGACCCCGAACTTCTTCAGCATGTTGCCATTTTTCTTTCTCTGGAAGTCATCATCCATGTCTTCAGCATAGGGTGAGCACTTGTAGCTGTTATCCAGAGACACAGTTCTCTCTGTGAGTTTCCCATTGTTTCCTGATGAAAGCATAGCAGCAGCAGCCTCTGCAGCCTTCCTCCACTGATCAGACTGCACCTTTAGTCTTCTCAGTTCTGCTTCCATTTCTAAATTTGCTGCTTGTGCTGCTTCTAGCTGCTCAGCCACTCTTGCAGCCTTCTTGTTGCTCCTATCTGCTTCCTCCATCACAATCCCAAGTTTCATGAGAGCCTCTCGTTCCGCGGCCTTAGCTCCCTCTACCTCAGCTGCAACTTCCTCACTCACTTTGCCACCATCTGAGAACTTGTTGATTTCCATCTTCAGCATTTCATTCTCCTCAGATATGCTTTGCAGTGTTGTCTCCTTGTCCATCATATCTGACTTCAGTTCAGCCACACATTCTTCTAGTCTTTTAGTTTCCCTTTTGAGTTCATGCTCATTTTTGGATGACATGCTCTCTTGAAGCTTGAGGTTCAAGTTCTCATTCTCCTCCACTATGCCTTGTAACTCAGTTTCCTTATCCATTAGGTTAGCCTTCAACTCTTCGATTTCAGCTTTCTTCCTTTTCAACTCAGCCTCTAGCTCACCTTCCCTCTTACCAGTTTCAGATTTTATCTGCTCCACCATCTCATATGCACTCCTGATTTGCACCGTGCTTTGAATCTTTTCTTCTTGGGATTTAGTCTCAGCAGTCTCTACAGCAGATTGCAGGCGCCCAACCTCAGACTTCAAATAAACAACTTCTGCTTCTAGATCATTAGAATCCTCTCCCTCTTTCAATATTTCAGGTTGGTGTTCAAATTTGTTACTGATGGAATCTGTCTGAAGTATGCTAACAAGTGCCTCTAGTGAGTTTACCCGTGCTTTGGACTGGTCTAACTCCAAAGCAATAGTGTTGTAGCCATCAACAGCTTTTGCAACATCTGCCCTTAGGATCTCAATAGTTGTTTTTGCAGCCTCACGTTGCAACATGGTTTCATTGACCAATGCTTGGGCCTGAGCTTCAGATTCTTCGTAATCCCTTAGTTGGTTTTTCATGGTGTCCACAAAAGAAAGAGCTTCAGACAAGTTCTGCTTCAGGTTTAGTAGCTCTGTATCTGCTGATTCTGCTTGTTGAGATTGTACACTCTCACAATTAGCTACCAATTCAAGTTCGGTCTGGAGAATCTGAATTTCGTTCATTGCTGAGGCCAAGGCAGCAGACTCAACTGAGAGCTGCTTCTTGGAGGCCTCAAGTTCAGATTGGCATGCCATATCACGCTCATCTATAATTTTCTGCAGCTCAAGAACACGACCTTCTCCAGCAGCACAAAGATCCAGAACGTGTTTTTGTGACTCTTCGAATTTCGCAGATAGAGCTAATAGTTGCTCCTTGGACTCCAGGGCATCTTGCTGAGCTTGCCTCTTGCTTGATTCAGACACAACAAGCTGATCCATCACCTTCTTCAAATCATTTTGGAGTTGAGAAATTTGAGATTCCAATTCAGATATTTTGCTGGGGCGCTTCCTCTAAAGCAACACAAAATTACAATGCTTTATAATTCACCACAAATTTCAAGGCTAGGAAAACTCTACTGATAAATTATAGAAAACAACACATCATATTGGTGCTTCCAACAAGGATTACAAAAGCACACGTAGAAAAATGGCACAAGATACCTTATACCTCAGGTCAGGAACAAATAAACACAATACTACTTTTAGAAGTCATGTATGTACAATGCCAAACGCATAATAAAGCCAACGATAAGTTGTTATATTGAAGCACATTAGTTTATTCTAATCAATCCAGTGACTTGAATACACTTAAATGTTTTAAGAACAGAATCCTTAAAAAAAGGTATATCTATATCCATCTACTAAATGGAGAAAATGCACTTTGTAGGAGGAGAATCTACACAAAATATTTATTCTAAAGGTTTGCTGTTCCAACATATCTAGTTAAAATTTTGCAGTGAATGTATCATTTGAAAAAGAATCGATACCTCAATAACTGGGCTTCGGGGTGATCTGCGATCAGTGACTTTGGGGCTTCTCTCCTTCGCTGATTTATTGGCCTGACTTGAAGAAGATACAGAATCAATGTCCACAGTAGTAGGCCTGAGTTGGCGCACAGCACGAGGAGACACCTTCTGAGGCATCTCAGAGGATCCACTTCTGAAATGAATATACACTAGTGTAATAAGCAAGTGAACTTCACTGTGGGAAATGGAAACCAATATCTCTAAATTCTAGCCTCAAATACCTTGTAGCCATGTTAAACAATATTCTTACACTCACATTGCAGCAGAAATCCTTTTAGGTGATATAGAACTGATACTAGATAAGTCGAACCATTCTTCAAGCCAAATTTAAACAAACACGTGCATGCTATAATACAAAGTAACAACTATGGAAGAAGATTCCTACAAGTTACAACAAAGTCTTCCTAATGTAACATAGAGTCATCATCTTTATAAATTCGGTTTGAAAAAGAAAAGTGCTATAAACACAAATTAAAAGAAGCTTACATGTCACAAAAAAGTCTTCCTAAAACAACATGGGTGTCATCAACTTCATAAATTATGTTTGAAAATGAGAGGTTTCTTCCAAGCACAAATGAAAATAACTCCTACAAGTTACAAGAAAGTCCTCTTCACACATAACTTGGGCGCCATAAGCTTCATAAATTCAGTATGGAAATGATATGTGTATTCCAAGCACATGTTTTCAATTAACTAACAAGGTGATTAACAAGCAGAAACTCTCTTTTTTCAAGATATATATGATCACCATTGCTCAATGGGGATGGTTGGTGCTAAATGTTGCCCCAACAAAGGACATAATGGCTTTAAAATTTGATACTCATCAGGGAGAAAAAAAAAGTAATAATATGACTATATATTCCTAGAAAAAACAAAGCTTTGTTCATTCATTAGAGTTGGTAATAATAACTGCCCCGGGTCCCAATCTCCATTATCCCATTCCGCAGTTATAGGGAGGAACCATATTAACCAAAAAGGAAAGTGTAGAGTGATAATTAGGCCTATAGATTTGGAGACAAATATGATTAGCCATCATCCAACTGTTCTACAAATTGGTCCAATTTATCATATGGATAAATCAAGAACACATTATTTAGGTGAACACAATAATGTCTTTTTAGTGTAATGGTATATTTGGTTAGCTTTCGGCAATTGATATATTTCAACACATAACAGAAAAGTTCAGCAAAATTAATTATACGAGAAATGGCAAAAGGAGAAAGTGTCCCAAGCTTGAAGGAGTAGACTTCACAAACATTTGGTGCACTAATTGCTGTTAACAACGTGAAGAATAAATATAGAACTTAAATTTATTATCATTTTTCTCCTGATTTAGAAATATTAAATGACATTAAAATTTGATATATGAGAAAATGGTAAAATACAACATAAACCAATGCAAGCAACACCACTGAACTAATTGCCTTTTAAAACCAGAAATCATTTTGAAACAGCAAGGTAAGAAGCAATATTAATAAAACAGTTTAACAGCAATGCACCAATCAATCAAAGATTACCTTGTCTTTGGTGTCTGCATGGCTTAATTGCTTCCTGTCCAGTAACGAGAACCCGGTTTAATAATTTGGGCCTTGCTGCTTGAATGCTCCCTGACCCACAATGACTGCAACAATTCAGACAAATATCACACACAGAGACAAGAGAATCCAATGACAAGGTGGAAGTTACGGAACAAATAAATGTGTTCATGCAGGATGGTAAGGTCTTCTTATCTTCACCTCCTAAGCCATAAATGCAGAAGATTTGCTCAATGTGATTTTCACTTCTATGTTAAAAAAGCACCTTTACCTTACTAGTGACAACTTACCTAATAATATAACTACTTTATAAAGATGGTTAAAAAAGAAAACACTTCATAGATTCTCACTACAGTTCACTCCATCCTAAAGTGTCAATTATAATAAAACTGTGTCAAAAATTGTCAGTAGAAAATGTGAGCAGGAACAAGAGATGGAGACCATTATCAAAAGATGGAAAAATAAAAGTGAGACAAATTGGAATTAACACAATATGTCAACCACAGGTCCACACATGAGGGAAAACGTTCTCATTACCAACTGATGCTATGATAATTTCTTTCAGGCTAACAGCACCCCAGTAATGATCAAGAGGGGCCTACAACTACAACAACAGAAAATCATGAAAAATTACACATGTGCCCAACATCTCCACATTTCTAACAAGGAAAATACCAACTCGCCCCTGTGAGTTAATGAACTAACAGATCCAACCTGGACCTGATCAAGGAAAGCTTCAAATTTTGTGTCCAAATCAAAAATGGGACTTTTTACTGCAATGTAATCTTGGTTCAAACCAGCTATGCCCACAAAAAAAATCTACCAAATACCTATAAAAAATCAGACTTTCGAGGTGTTTGGACTTCATTTTAGAAATCTGGATCGAATAAGGGTTTCTTGGCCAACCCACTATAACCAGTTAAACCACATTGGATCCCGTAACCCGTTTTAACACCTCTATTCCATAGATACATGGACTAGGGGCATTATTGTAAAAATTAAAATGAAAATTTCATAGCCCCCAATTTTGCCGTGAAAGTAGGCATGGTCCACTGAACGAGAGTTTAGGATGTGAAGTTGTTGTGATATGAACACAAATCATTTTACCTAAAACCGCTCAAACCTTCTGATTCTGTCTGCACTACACTAGGCTCTAACCCGTTCACATTTTTCACACCATAGCTTCAACGAGGAAACAAACAAGATGTTCACATAACATGTAGTTGAATTTTGTGACAAAACATGTTCTATCCATGTGCATTGCAGAACAGAAAAACGGCAAGACAGAGAAGGAAAAACCTCTGCCCCTAGGAGGTCACTTCATGCAAGGAATCTCTCTGGGGGTAAGGGGAATCACGTGTTGCTGGAAACGAGAAAGCATGCAAAAACGTTAAACTCGACAACGAAAGGAAGATGGTGTAAGGAAGGAACACTTAAAAAAAACCCATCTTTTGAGAATGAAATGAGAGAGAACAGAGAGATTAATTTATTGAGCATGAAATAAAAAGCTGAAGAAGCAGATAAAGAAACAGACAAAAGAAGTACATTGTAGAATAACCCCTTTTTCTTAATATATTCCTTTTGCTTTTGAGAAAGGATGAGCGAAATATATTATACACGAAAGCTACGAAACCTTGCAGCTAGCTCGAATATTGATGTCAGTTTGTTTTGGCATAGCTTTTGACAAGCAAAAAGCGCTTTTCAAGAGTGAAAAACAGCAAGAGTTGGAAAAGAAACATCACATTTCAGCTTCAACAAAGTAACGTCTTTATTTTGGCGAGTTAAGAAAGAAGCAAACCAGTTTTCTAACCAAAAGGTAAAAACAAATGTGAAGATGGAGAGCCCAATTCAAAAAGAGTTCTCCTTTGAAAGAAGCTTGAAGCTTTAAGTAGCCCAGAGAGAGTAGTTTCTCTAAGCAATGTGGGACTTGGAAGTGTGTGGTGTGTCACCACTTTGCATTGAGAAAAAAGTAGAATGTTGATGGAAATGAAGTAAGAAAATGGATGCAGATATGCATGGATCCATGAGTGCTAACCTTGAGGTGGTGGTGAAGGTTGAAGAGTGGTAGGTGTTTAAGGTTGTGGGTGGTTTGGCATGTTGTATTCCATTGGGTGTGTGTGAAGTGTGGAAGGTAACAAAGAAGGTGAAGTGGGAGATAGAGGGAGTGAATGGTGATTGGAGAGGAAGGAAGAAAACAAAAGAGTACTCTGTCTTTGTCATTTCAGCAAGGGAAGAGCGAAGTATTAATCAGTTTGAAATAGGAGTTTGCGTCCGCACACTGCACTCCATGTGTCCTATCCTATCATTCTCACCTGCTCCTTCACTTTTTTCTAACTTCTTTTTCTTAAACTATTAATCAACTCAAACCTCGTTTTTTTAGCCTGGTTTATAAAAAGAGACAAACTTTCACATTTTCTTCACAACAATAAATTAATGGGGTTTTTTCTTTGTAAAAACATTTCGGTCTTCTTAATTGTTTGTGCATTGCTTTCAACGTGGACTTTTTTGAGAATGATAGGATTAGAGAAATGATTGTAGTTTATTTGACGTGATGAAGAGTAACAAAAGGAAGGTGGAACCATAATGTGATACAAAGTTGTATTATTCTGAAAATAAGTCAAAATTGTTGTTGGTGATATAGATAAAGATTTTTCTTAACTTATAATTGAGTTAAAATTTCAACTTATAAGATAAATTTTATAAGGTTCAATTAACTTTAAAGAGATTTGTTGGGTTTATCACACTTTCGTTATCGGATCACCCATAAATATATAGTCTCACATGTGAGTTGGAAGATCTAGACATGAGAAAAATATATTAAAGATTGTACATCAACTAAAGATAAACACCTTCATAATATATAAATATATATAAACTTCATACTAAGTTAGTTTTGTAAGACTAAATCCAAGTTAAAAAATATCCAAATTTCTTATTAACTCATAAATATATATATTAAAGATAATAAATTGTATTGTTGGATTTTATCTGTAGTAAGATAAATAATTATTTTAATAGTCAATTAATTTTTTTAATTAATTTATAAAATAGTAAAGTAAATATCTTAGATATAGGTCGGCATACAAATCCTTAAATTCGAAATATAATGAAATATAAATTAAGCATATGGATTATTATCATATTGTAATTGATAAGAAGGATGAAAAAGTTTTGAATAATTTCAGTAGTTTCTGGTATTATTTAATTTGAAACGATGTTTAAACTCGGTGAAACTTATGACTATGCTGGTTTTTTTTTTTTTCTATAACAGGTCAAGCCTTGTAGTTATTACTCTTAATATTGTTATTTATGAGTAATTATTAAAATATTAATAAGGGGGTTTTCACTAATGCTTAAACAATAAGATCCTTTGAATGAGGGGGGTGTTTTGTCTTCTAAAAGTTTTCTTAAAATATAGCAAACAAGTCTAGTTGACACGAAAAACAATCTAAATTGAATAATATATATAGTTTCAAAAAAAAAAAATATTAATAATGAGAACTAATTGAAAAAGATTGATGATAAAAAATTTAGTTTAAGATTTGAATAGTTAAACTTGATGTCGTTTATGATATAGTCTAATTTTTTAATGTAAAAAATACCAGTTTAATGATTTGTTGAAAAATTAAGTTTTAAGTTTTAGTATTATGGAATTTATTATGATATTACAGAAAATTTAAATTGAACAACTCACGTGGATAGTATTATTGAGGAAAGTGGTATTGAAATTTCATAATGTTCTCATCGAAAATTAAACATTATTGGAACGGGTTCTTTTATGAGGTTAAGATTTCTTATCACTTAGTTTATGAGACAAAATGTATATTTAACGATGTAGGAACTAATTGAAGGAAATAAGAGAAGACAAAAGATTGTAGCAACTGATTGAACGTAATTGCACAAAATTGCAATACTAATCTTATTCATTTTGATTTACTCAATTATATATATAATAAAATTACAATTACTGTAAGCTATAATGTTAGAATACTAACATGCCATTTGGAACAACCCTTCCAAATTTGAGTTATGATATTGTTTTTCTCAATCGCCATCAATTCTTCATTCATATCTTTTTGCCATTTAGGGTGTTGAATGGCATCGGCAAGTCTCACAGGTTCTGATTCTGCAAGAAAAGCAAAGTGAACCAAATCTCCATTGTCATCAACTTCATCATCAAGATTTACTTCGCAATCTTGAAGATGTACA
>Ga0123342_1001166_pt1 | contig 43971 bp, 25 predicted proteins | sample Turbeawhitnodule_FD_89960 | JGI IMG/M metagenome (GOLD analysis project Ga0123342, IMG submission 89960) | Root nodule microbial communities of legume samples collected from Mexico - Turtle bean Mexico white nodule | ecosystem: Host-associated > Plants > Roots > Nodule | place: Mexico: Nepantla...
AATGTTTTATCTACCAATTATTTAGTTTCTAAATTTAGTCTCTAAAACCTTGGTTGCTAATTAGAGACCAATTTAGAAACTATTTAACAATAATAGAAAATAATAGAAACTAATTTAGAAACCGATTTTTGTTTTAGTTTCCAAAATGGTCTCTAATTTAGTTACTATTGCAACTAATTATTTTGGTCTCTAAAAATTGGTTTCTATTTCATCATTTTCTTGTAGTGATTTTTTCCCTCTATTTTCATATTTTTTATTTAATTTTAATAATAACCTTCTGAGTAAGGTGGAGAGTGTAGTGTCTTTTTCTTTATTTTCAAGTGGTAGTTGTTTGTGGTGACTAGTAGTGAGCATTGGTGGTTGAAGTAAGTTTTGTGGTATTTTTTACTACTGGTAATTGTGTTTTCATCTGCTTATTTTTATTATTTTTTTTTGAAGTCACAATCCAGATAAAAAACCAACGAGGTGCAAAAAGGAGTACAAAACTAAAAAGAAAATATCTTTGCATCAGGGGACATCAAATATAATGAATTTCTCGTCAACCCTCTCACCACACTTAAATGATAGAACATCTCTTTCAAATGTTGTGACTAGAAAAATATGACAATTTTGTCGCTGAAAGGAAAATATGGGATGCGGAGATGCAAACGAGTTTAATTAAAAAGGTGTGACTATGTTTTATTTAAAAAATTAAAACTAACCTTTCATAATTACTATGGAGGGAGGTATAAAAGTGGAGGAAGAATTTACCTATATTTTACATTTTAAAGTGTATAAATGAGTTCAATTGTTTATCATAATTGTATTTGAAAGCTCACTTTTTCAAATTGTCAATGGGGCTAGTTGTATAATAGTTATTGGCAATTACTTATTGCACCTGAGCAAATTTCAACCTCCACTTGATCAAATTTGAACCTACACTCAATTTTTATTATGATTTTTTTTTTCTGAAATACGTTTTTCAATTTGGATTTTCGAAACACTTTTCTAATTTATAGAATTCCTTTTACAAAATATATTTTTAAATTTTGTTTTTCGAAATTTCTTTTCAAAATGTTTGTTTTTTATTCTTGAATTACTTCTGGTGTTTTCAATTCTATTCCAGAATTCTATAGAATATAAGTATTTTTTCATGATGTATTTTTTGAAACAGTTTTGAAAAGTTAAAAGGGTTAGGTGCGTGTGACAATTTATAAGTTGCAGGAGGAAGGACTTGTCCTTTTGAAGTGACCCATGCTGTTTTTTGTTTTGTTTTTTTCATTGGAACATTATTATGTGTAGCAAGGTTTCAAGTTGTGCAAGCTTCTTCTATATTTTGTCATAATCTTTTGGCTGGAGAAGATGTTGATTTGATTTTCTATATAATATAATAATTTCATCAAATTAGAACTTGAATGAGACATATATTAAGAGTGTAATTGAGGTGATGACAAATATACAACTTTCAATGTATATCTTGTAAATAACGTCACATATAAAAAATTTCAAATTAAAAGTTAAATATGGAATATGGTAACTTAATTAGTCTTGGTATATAATTAAGTTGTTAATACCGAAGTGCACAGACTGATTTGAATGAATTACGGTTAGGAATAATGTTCTCTAGATGTTTCGTAATCGATAAAATATTTATCTTAATTATTGTGGAAAAATAAGATTTAAGGTTACTCATATTTTTCGTGAAGGGATACGTATGCGGATAAGTTGGCTAATTTAGAATTGATTCATAGAAAATCCTTTTATTACTATAATAGGTTTCCATCTAGTCTGTTCTTAGAATTCTTCATAAATAGGTATAAGTTACTTAGATATCGTTTTTTTTTTAATATGAATTTTGGTTTAGTCCTCATATTTTTCTGTATTTTTTATTCTTTTAATAATATTTTTTAGGGTTTACTTGAGGTGTCCGTATAGTTGAGATGTCAAGTTGTATCCTAAAATAAAAGTTTTTATATGAAAAAAAAGTAGTCTCTATTTATAAGATTTTTTCAATAATTTTTTTAAATAAGGGACAAAACTTAAATATAGTATTGTAGATATTGTTTTTCTATCATATTTATATTTTAAAATTAATATTATATAATGCCTTTAATAAGTTACAAATTATCAATATAAAGTTCCAAATTAAATTAGAGAACAACACCAACATATGTTGTATTATATGTAATTTTTATCATTATATAACACTCATTTTTACTTTTTAATACATTAATTATTATATTCATAAATTCTAAATTAATTGACATGTTTTTGCAAAAAGGTAATAAATACTAGAAACTAATGACATAAAGTTTCTTCCTCTTAGAAAATATATGCAGGTACAAGCTTCGCCCATCTATTCTTAATTTAAATATAAAAATAGAAAATTATTTAACTTTAAAAAGGGAGTATTAATTTTAAAAATATATTAAAGATAGTTTTGAAACAAAAATATAAATTACTGAATGGTTTTTTTTAAGTTCGAAAAGATTAGATAATATTTGTTAAATGAATATCTATAAGAAATAAAGAATTATAGCTCCCTCCATTTTTTTTAATTATTGTTCTTTAACAAAAATTTGTTCCCTTTTCTATCTTTTATTTTTTACATTTTAACATGTTTTTTTTTCAGTAATATCTCAATAGTAGGCCTATTAATCCTTTGTTTATCATTATATGTAATTCTACCAAATTGTTAGGGGTGGCAAAGTGAGGTGGACTCCGCTGACATGCATTAGCCCGCTTCGCATAACGCACGGTCCGCGATTTGTAAGGGTCAGCAGCAGGACGAGGCGGGTTAGCCCGCTAGCCCGCAAAAAAATAAAAAAAATTAATTGACTTGACAACAATGTTCCAGTGGAGGAGTGACAACTTTGAGTGAAAAAAATTAGGTTTTCACTCAAAACACAACGCAGTTAAGCTGTTACAAAAAATGCACACAACACACGATGCACTTTCCTTTGCAGCGCCGCCGCTCGTTCCGCTTGCGACTTCGCGCTGCAACTGTTGCGCGTTACTACCGCTCCGCTGTTGCACATCGCTACTACCTCCACTCCTCCTCTACGTTCCAAAAAAAAGTGAAGACCGGCCCGCAAGCCCACGGGTCATGAAAATCAGTCTACATTTTGTATGCAGGACATGCCTATGCGGGACGGGACGACCCACTTTGCCACCCCTACAAATTATCATGTTACGCCTTTTGTAATTTTTTTTTTCCTTTTGGACATGATTTAAGATGATGGCATTATCTTTAGACTTAAGAGTAATTTTATAAAGTGGATCCCTAAATCATTGATACTATTTTTGTGGCACATAGCTTCATCCATGCATGAAGGGCATCTTTTGAAAAGGTAAAAACATGAAATTGAGAAAAGAAGAATTACTTTTCAGAACATCTCCAATTATGATACTCATAAAGTTGCTTAGTAATTATCTCACTCACTTTTATAAAATAAAATTAATTAAGAATATGCACTTTATAAAAGTATGCATGTATCATTACTCTAGAAAAAAAAATGTTAATAAGACTTCCTTTTGTTGTAATTTAAAATTGTAAATGGACCCTCTTTTTGCTACAAAAGTAATCAATTTGTAAAGTTTATGCACTCTAATATCTTTGGAATATATTGTTGTTTTAATGGAAAAAGGATGAAAAAAAATCCATCATTAAAGTTATTATGGGTGATTGGAATGATTTTATTGATCATTACTAAATCTTTTCCCCCATCATAGGTTTATCTGAATATCCTTAAAAAAAATTCAGAAAGCTTCAAAGTAAAATGTTAATATAATTTGTAGAGGTAACTTTATCGTGACAATTTGAGAAACAATGAGTAATCATGAACATGTGTGATGCTTTTCTAGAGCACATAAGCAACTGAGTAATCATATACAATATCCTAACTAATCATACATATATTATAATTATATACAAAAATATCAATGCTTATTCACTTTGTTGAGTATTGAAAATTGAAATATTACCAATATTTTGACACACTTAACTTTTTTTTCTTCTCCAAGAGTATTTTTTAGCCTTACAAATTTTCCAATCAAAATAAGATATTAAATCGATAATACCTAAAACTAATGAAACTACCATACAAAGAGACCATCTTTAAAAACTAGAATACAAATTAATTTGACAAATTCTCCCTCGACCTTCATATATTCCTCGTACATCTCCATATTAATTGTGAAAAATCAGTTATAATCTTTTTAAAAATTTAAAATAATCTTAATGAAGTATAACCTTACTTTATTTTAAATAACCTCAGTCACATCCTCACCTCTATACTCCCTTTCAACCGCAACACTATCATTCTTCTCCAGTTGTAGCGTTTGGTAAAGTAGTTCCATTAATTGAGCATGTGTGAGAGGGTTGACAAGAAGATTCATTGTATTGACATTCTCCAGTGTGAAGATAATTTCTTTTTGAGTTTTGTACTCCATTTTTGCATCTTGTTAGTTCTTTTTTTTTGGTTTTGTGGCTTCCAAAAACATTAAAAAAAAAAGAAAACAAAAACACAATCACCACTAGTAAAAACACCACAAAACTTATCTCAACCATCAACGTTCACCACCAACCACCACAAGCAATCACCATCACTTGAAAATGAAGAAGAAGGCACCACACTCTCCACCATACTCAAAATGGTATTGTTGGAATTAAAAAAAGTATGGAGGTGCAAGGGAAAGGTATGGAGGTGCAGGTAGAATTTGCCAATTTATTTTATATCCTAGAGAATAAAATTACGGTAATAAAGAACATATGTAATAGACAGTTTAAGTAAAACTAAAATGAAATATTAGACTATTCAAGGAATTTATGAATGTAAAGCGAATTAAAACAACCTAAATCAAAACAATATAAATGAATTCAAAAACTAAACACATATTGACGGAGAGTGTGGTGAAATTACTCATTTACTTTATTTTTTTTTTCTCAACAATGAATAAATTGAATAAAGAGAGACACTTCAGGAGTGTCTCAATCTTTATATATTTAAAGCTTAAGGCCTCTTTTAATTCCACAGTTGTCCAATACCAAACTGTAGATAGGTCATAATAAAAATTTCATATACAGCCAGTAATACAACATTTTCATACTTATAAATCTATATTAACAAATAAATCTTGTCTGACCAATGTTATTTCACCAAATACTCATTTACTCTTTGATATTAATATTTCGATACTCATCACTATAAGTATAATTCTTTCAAACTCTTACGCATTTTCTTAACATCTTTAAGGGTGCATTTCGACATTAGGTTTATGCCTAATAGGTTGTATTTCTTAAACATTATTTAAGAGATTTAGTTAAAGATGTTGAAAACAATCTCTTTATAAAATTAATATGAGATGTAGAATTTGGTTAAATTCGAATAAATATAAAATTATTTTCCAATGTCTCTTTTCTTTATCTTTTACATATTTTTTTAATATATTTGTATTTACAATAACCTTAATCTTTCCACTCTATTATTTCAAATAAAAAATAAAAAAATTAAGAGATAAAGAATTTAAAACATCATCATCTTCCTCCTCTTGACAGTGTACAACCTGGTTTACTTACAAAAGAGGTTTCATTTATTGTTTTTCCTGTTCTTTAAATCTCTTATTTTATTTATTTACATTGGTAATTCAAGTTTCATTTGAAAACATATCTTGTAAATCCTAGCTTTATGATTATTGTTGTTGTAATGAATTATTATTATTTTTCAAACTTATTTACTTTACCACACCAAGAAAAGAATCATGTTACAAAATGAATGAATCTAATTATATATAATACTAAATTACGATAAAAAAAAATACATAATTTTATCAAAAAAAATTTAGCATTGTTCTACCATTAAAAGAGATAAACAACGTTGTGTATTGTAATCGACACACATCAATTAAATATTAGAAAAAAATTATAGAACTATACGATAAATTTGTGTATATAATAATTAATAATAAAATAATAAATAACTAATTCTGTTCATATTCATTCCATTTATAAATTTAAATGGAATTAAACTTAAAAAAATCCTAAACTAATTTAACTTTTTAATTGATTTTTCAAATTGATTAGATTGAATCAAACTAATGAACACCTCTAAAACTTATAATTTGTATAATTTCCATATCATAAAAGGAAACAACCACAGAAAAGTAAATCTCATAATTCCCTTTTAACTTTAATTAGGGTTTTGAAGGAAAGTTGGGATGGTTGTGGCATGCAGGCCAAAGGTAAAACCTAATGCATAAATTCCACACCCACTTTGTTTGGCCAGGTCAATCCATGTTGTCCTTTTCTCAGCAAACACAACTGGAATAATATTTCCATCAACTAATCAAATCCACTCAAAAAGTAAACACAGAGTTGTGTGTTCACTTTTATTCGTTTAATCATAAATAAATTAATCAAATTTTATATTAACTACTTTCAAAATTGTATTAATAGTAATTTTTAATTGATTTAAATGTAGATTTTTTTACAATGATAATGAATAGAAATTTGTTAAACAAATGATGAAGTAGCAAAGCAACACATTGTTGTTGAAATTTGTCAGAAAACAAACACATTGCAAATAGCATGGCATGACTCCAATTCATGCAATTTGTTTAGTCCTTTCTCAATCTATGCATGGTTGAGTTTTCACTGTCACAAAGTATGAATTTTCAGTTCCTTACAAATGCATGAAAACTGCAACATTTGTTTGTATCTGTGGAAATTTAAGGGCAATAACAAAGCAAAAATTGACAAAACTTTCGGTTCAACACAATTCCCCTTTTTGTGTGTCTGGTATCAATGGAGCGTATAAAAGAGAATAATGTTGGATAGAACAAAATCCCCTCAATTCATGGGAATTCCATGGCTCTAAAGCAACCCAAGATAGGCTCATAAGTCAAAATCGAAGTTGCTCAGATGCTCTTTTCTTCCCTTAATTCTTGCTTCCAATATGGTGTAAATCTAGTTGTTTTTCTCAATCATTAAATCTTGATTTTTACGTACATATCTTAGTCTTTATAGTTACAAGGTCATCAGAAAATTCAAGGTGCAAATCAAGTGTTTGCATGAACTCCCCTGTGTTTAATTTATCTGTTTTGGTTTATTAGGAAATTGAGAAATTATGGAGGAAGAATTGGATAAATGAGATTTCCATGAAAAACCCACTTGTTTTCCTAAGAAAATACATCATATTGAAAGAGATTTTGTACCAAAGGATGGATCTTTTCTCTTGGTATGTTTGGATTTTCCTCTCACAGCTTGTGGACACTCTGTTCTGGATTTTCACTAGAATCCTTATGAGGTATTGACATTGAAGTTTTCATAACATCATAAGTCAAGCTATTAGCCACTTATGCTAACTTTTATTAACTTTATTGTGTTTATTGCAGATACTTCAGTCATGAAGCAATCAATTCAGATTCTTCTTCAAACCTTTGCCATGAAAACTATTACACTGATCCTGACAACTCTGAGACTAAAACTGGGGTTGAAGAAGATTGTTCTAAACATTCCAAAGATGCAGAGTTCAAAAGTGAAAGATTTGAGGAAGGTTATGATGCTATTCAACTTAAACAAGAGTGTAGTCATCAAAGTGATTCAAATGGTTCTGAACCAGAAGCGAAGTCCAATGGGGGTTGTTCTGAAACAGTTACTATTACTAACTATATTGGAAACTTTGGTGTTGAAGAAAAGGAGAAAATGATGTTGGTTTTCAAATTTCAATATCAAACTGGGAACTGCAGTGAAACTTCTGATTTTGTGAACACTGATAATGATAAGGCTCGTGGAAGCACCAACAAGCATGAGTTCATCTCAGGTAACAGTTTCAGCACCTTCTTGGATGAACCATGTGTTCATTCAAAATATTTTCCTTTGGAAAATAATTCTGCTGTTGAATCTGAAGGGAGCTTTGAACCAGAAAGTTATGTTGATCAAGAAGTGAGGCCCCAGACTGGACCTTCTGCAGAGCATCCGGATGAACATCAAGTGAAGAATCTGAATGCCAATGTGCTTGTTGAAGAACTTTCAGCTGTTGATAGTGTCTTTTCTGAAGATGATTTCAGTTGTGTAAGCTTTGAATTAGATTCTATGACCAGTTCTGATGGAGGTGAATTTTTGTTAGACACAGATTTTGGAACCACTACTAAGCTTACCACTTTGGAAAACCATGATGAAGAAAATGGAGTGTTAGCAAAGGAAAATTTGGACTTTGAGGGTGAAATAAGATCAGAGAGTTTTAGTGTTGAACATAGAGAAAAATTGGAAGAAGAAACGAGAATGCAGCGAGATTCAGATATTATTGAGAAAATAAATTTGAAAGGCCATTGTTTTCAAGATATGCATGGCATGAACTTGCATGGTTCAACAGGTTCAGATCTTGAGGATTCCTACAGGTTTGATGCACAGTGGGAACACCAAGAATTGATAGAACAGCTCAAGATGGAGCTGAACAAGGTCAGAGCCACTGGTTTGCCTACCACCTTTGAGACACAAAGGATAATGAAAGACTTGAAGCCATGGGAAATTGATGAAAATTTCAAGCATGGTAGTACCAGAAATGATCTCACAAAGTTCTACAAGAGTTACACAGAAAGAATGAGAAAGTTTGATATCTTAAATTACCAGAAACTGTTTGCCATTGGTCAGTAGTAGTTCTAACCTTTCACCTGTTTTCACTCTATGGTTTTCCTTATATAACTTTTCCTTTTTCTTATCTTCATGAATTAAAGGAATTTGTGACTAATTGATGATCAATTCCATTCAACATGCAATCATCAATACCTAAACCATTATAGTTGAATGTGAGGATTTACTAAATTAGATTTGTTGGACACTAGGAATGCATGAATTCTCCAATCACCATAAGACATAGTGTTCATAAATAGAGACATTCATCTTTATATCCTGTGGTAAAATTTCCATCACTCGTGACTTAAGCTGTCTGAAGTGTTCCTCAGAGACAACAAACAGTTGTAAGAACCTTTGCTTGAGCATTAAAACAAGCAAATTAATATTTACTTAAAATAGAATTAATGCTTTAAAAGAATAGCACTTTTAGTTAAATAATATTATATAGGTAATAATTAAAAATAGCATGATGTATAAAATACTCCTACTATTCAAGTCAAGTCAGAAAAAATGTTCTTATATGAATTTATGATTTAGAATTTAATTCACCTTTACACTATGCTTAGTTCAGTGACTAAGAATCCAATGTCATGTTATAGGTGCCCTGAAGACCACAGATCTTATGCTATCATTTTCAAGTTGTCAGAACTCTTCTCCAGCAATCACATCCTTCCTTCCTCATCTCTTTCACCATTGCAAACGAAAGAAGTTTGAATCTGATCCATTGAAGAAGTTCAGGAGAGAAGTTTACAGTGATTTGGAAATGGTTTATGTGGGACAATTGTGCCTTTCTTGGGAATTTCTTCGGTGGGAGTATGACAGGGCCATGCAGTTATGGGAATCTGATCAATATAGGTTTCAAAGTTACAATGAAGTAGCCGAGAAGTTCCAACAATTTCAAGTGCTTCTGCTAAGATTCATAGAGAATGAACGTTTCCAAGGTCCAAGAGTTGAATACTATGCCAGGAATCGTTGTGCTATGCAAAATCTTCTTCATGTTCCAGTTATAAGAGGTGAGAACTTTCAATATGCTGCAAACTTTTTCTCATCTATCTTTAAATGCAATTTTGGAGTTTCTTGGATTAGTCTCACTTTCATAATGCCCCTTTTAGCCAAAGTTTCAAACTATGATCACGAGTTTAGTTTTTTTTGGTGATCTTTGACACCGGAAAAGATCACAAACAAAGCTGATGCTGTCATGATTACAGTCTCTGATCACAAACAAATCGATTAGTAAGAAACTGGTATCTGATGTGTAGAACCTTAATTGAGTGCAGAGGACAACTCCAAGGATGAAGAGAAATTCAAGACAAGAGATGCAGATAAAAATGAAATCACAAGTGACATGCTACTCGAGATTTTGGAAGAATCAATCAGGATATTTTGGCATTTCACTAAAGCTGATAAAGATGCATCTAGCTCGGCTCACAAAGGTCCAAGAGAAACTCAAGTAAAGCTTCAAAACCCTGCAGATTCAGAATTTCTTAGGGAGATTCAGGCAAAACTTCAGAAGGTAATTGAGACTTCTGAAACAAACTCTTCTTGGCTAATGTGAAAAGGGTTTTATGATGTTCTTCTTTTGCTAACTATTTTTTTTTTCAATTATGCAGAAGGAAAGGAGACTTAATGAAATTTTGAAGAGCAGAAGTAGCATACTGAAGATGTTCCAAAAGCATGAGGAAGATAGCAGAGATGAATTTCTTTATTTTTTGCCTCAAGTGGAGATAAAATTGGTTTGGAGAGTGTTAAACTTGTCAAAAATAACAAAGGATCAACTAGTATGGTGTGATAATAAACTAAACAATATCAGTATTGTAAACAGAAGGATACATATAGAACCATCTTTCTCACTTTTTCCTAGCATTTGCTAGTTTTGTACAAATGTTACTCATTTAGAAGGTCAATTTGGATATAGTGAAGAAAATTTTGTTCTTTGTACAACTATAAAATGTTGCTAATCTTTCTCTACCACCTGCATTTTAGCTGTCAAAGGAGAGAGAGACTTGGGAATTGGGATCAAAATATATGAATCTATTTAAGCAGAAAGTATGGTAAAATGTAAACTCTTAAAGAACAAGTCATTGGTATGAATAAAATTGATTTATTCTATACAAACAAAATCTCATTTTGGAGTTGAGTTTGGTAAATAGAGAATATATAATAGAGAGAAACCACACTAAGAATTACAAGTTAGATCTTCAAATGAAAATGGAGAAAATTGGTTTTTTTATTATTATTATTATGGGAGTGAGAAAAAAAATTATAGAGATGGAAAAAAAACATCAATAAAAAAGAAAAGGATCAATGATCAGGCTTATATTAGCCCAATGTGATGTTTGGAAAAGAAAATGACTAAATTAAGAGAGAGAAAAAGAGGGTTTTGTGTTCAATCTAGTCCAACTAAATCTGATTTTTAATTTTAACATTAATGAAATTTAAATAAAATTAATCAAATAAGACAATAAAAAGGTAAAAAAAATTTAGTGTTCACACCTGAATGTGAGAGAAAATAAATAAAAGACTAAAGTATGGCAGCCAAGAATACAAAATAGAAAGTATTCATTGAAAATTATAATAAAAATCATTAGAAGACATTAGAGGAGTAAATTGACTATATATTTTATGATTTTATATATTTTAGAGAATGCAAACAGTATATTCTCCATCATATATTTATTATTAGTTAAAATTTATTAGATATCATAAAATTTTGTATATTTATTTTTACTCCTTATCAACAATAACTCATTAGATTGCAGTGTAAAATGCTTTTTTGCATTAAGATTAAATTATTATTTTAGATAAAGACTTTTAAAAAATTAATTAAAATTGTTTAATCTCAAAATCAGTCAATCCACAGAAGCAATAACTTGTAATTCTGTGATATCTCTGCATAATGAAAATATTATATCTCATAGAGTTTATAGTGTGTATATCTAATTATCCATATATTTATTATATTTTAAATGTTAAATTAATGCATAAATTAATACATAACTTTTTTTACTTTATATTTATTCATTTCACTTCTCATTTTCATTCTTGCACGCCACGTTCCTCCACTACCCTCTCATGATGTGAATCAATTTGCCAATAGTACTAATTTCTTATATAAAACAATGAAAGCTAATTTTTATTTATTTATGGTCAAGTGTTTTCATAGTATAAGCCAAAATAAAAGTCTTTATTCTCTTAACATAAATCTAAATGTGTTTTTTTAACTTGTCATTTTCAAAAAAATTCTCGGTGTTTCTTTCTTTTTAAATTTTGTTGGATCCTCTGGATATTGAAATATGAAAAACTAAAAAATAAGAAAGTATTAAGAAGTGAATTTTAAGTATAACTTAATTTTATAAAATTAGTTTATAAGATGAAATTTGTATTTATTTATATATTATGAAGTGTTCTTATTTTTAATTATCGTATATTTCCAACGAAAAGAAAAATAAATAAATAAACCATTAAAAAAATAAGTTATATGTGGAGAAATGCAACTATATGTACATTTAGGTAAATATAATACCAAGCACATGAAACATATAAGCATATAAGCAAACCTCCTTGAAACAAGTGATTCCTACACCAAAAATGAATCATTCCCAGAGAGTTTTGCAAGTGAGAGAATCACAAGAATTAGAAATTTTGTGTATTTTTTTTCCCTTCACATGACTCTGTCACATGAAAAACTAACATGGAAGATCTATTTTTCAAGCACATGCATGATTTATAAAATTTGGAATCTTTTCTATGTTTCTTGGAGGCAGTTACCTTCAGGTACATATAACTATGAACATGGAAACAATGATAACCCTTGTACATTTACAAGTAAAATCAGTACCTAATGGTACTGATTTCAGTGGTAAATGTACCAAAATTGTAGAAATGGTAAACCTGACAACACACCATGAATGCCTCCAATTTGGTTGATAAATCAAGTGTAGCATTTATTGGTGGAATAGGTGGTGGACATGTCACTGGGGCAAGGAGGTGAGTCCCATGCCACAGAAGAAGACTTCCATGCATCATGTGGGGGAAGCAAAGTAAAGGGAAATCCAGTGGTTCTCCCAATTGTTTCCCAATCTTGTTGTTCTTTTGTCACTGTTTCTGTGGTCATGTTTTGTTGGATGTAATGAGGTAGATTGTTTGAAAAGACACTATACTGTTGTTGGTTTGGCTCTTGAAATGTTATGTAGTCAGGATTGGGAGAAAGCATGGAACTGGCATCAAGTGTGCACTTGGTGTGTTCTGTGTAGAATATGAAGTTGTCAGCAAGGTCTCCATCTGAAACAGGAATTTCTGGTGAAGGCTTGGGAGCTGTGGTGCTGTTGATGGGTTTGTAATTGGGCATATCTGAAGCTGTGAAGTTGGTGTTGATGTCATTGTTGGAGACTTGGTGTAACTCTTGCCTCTCATCACAAAACTGAATGGCTGGTGGTGATCCTAGGTGATGGTTTGTTGCACCCTGTGTGAACATGTCAGATACCATGCTTCCAGACAACTGAGAGATCCAAGGGTGTGATAAAGCTTTCTGTGCCATGGAAAGGGAGTTGGTTTTCTTGAATATCCTACAGATTGCCCATGAATCCTGAAAACACACACAAAGCACTTTGTTTCACTGCATGAATAAGCAGAATTGGAATATATACAATATATTGTTAATCTATCTATCTATTTATATTGCTTGAAAAAATGCTAATAGCATTCTCAATCATTGGTCTAAATTCATTAGAAAAAACAAATTTTTATAGGTCTCACTCTCCATCTAATGGGTCTCTTTCATGATTCTAAAGTTTTCAACAAGTTTGTATCAAAATATAGAATGTGTAAGAAGAATATATTAAATAAATCTTGTCAAAGAATGTGTATGTCATTAATACTCCTCTGTATAGTTTATGAGAGTTTTTAAGGAGCTAATGTGGAACAACATACAATTATACATAAGTGGTCAAATTTGGTTTTATTCAAGATGAAAAGTTCAAATTAACTCTTCACATGATAAGTGTAGAATGGTGAAAGTTGAAAAGAGTTAATTTTAATAGGTGTTTCTTACAAGGATAGTGAAGATTGGGGTTTAACTTTCCAATTTTGGTCATGCATGTAACATGTCCTATGTTATCACTTGAAATGTCCTACACACATGTATGTATAAGGAAGTTCAATACATACAGTTGGAGGGAGGCTTTTGTCTGAGAGTTTTTTGGAAGGGGCTGAGTCAGAAATGCAAGGCAACCTAAACTCATGCATCATCCAATCAGTTTTCATCCCTTTGGCAGCTCTTCCTCTGTAGAACACAAGAGACTTCTTCAGACCAATGCACTTCCCATCAGAGGAATATATAGGTCTGTCAGTTCCAGTGGCCTTCCAAAACCCAGCTCTTGTGACCCTATTTGGACGTGCACTGTTCCTGTATTTTCTGTCCCTTGGACAGTAGAAATACCACTCTTTCTCTCCAGTGCCTGCCAGCTCTTCTTGTGCATAAAAACAACAAAATGAAACCAAGTTAAACATAGAAAAAGAGTTGTCTAGTTTTAAACAGTTTAACCTTTGATGATTGCTCTAGAACATAAGAAGAGTGTAATGTGTTTAAGGTGCCTCAAGATTTAGTCTCTTACATTCCAAACTGTTAATTTCTTTTCTGACTAAACCTATACTCCATTTTGACTTGATTAAAAAAAATGCATTTTAGAAATACAGAGGCCAAAACTAGGAAAACTTGGTTGCAAATTAGTATAAATGTGTATGTAACATTTTATCTTGCATACAGCAAAACAGCAGAAAAAGAGAAAGGTGGAAAAAAAAAATTAAAACAAGTTAAAATTAGAAAATGGCTGTGAAGTTTTAAACAATTGAACCCTTGATCCTCATCTAGAAAATAAAAAGGGTATAATGTACTTCTGGGCTCTTGGGATAGTCAAAAAGTTTTAGTCTTTATATTTTAAAAATGATGGTTTTAGTTCTTATATTTCTGAATTTTGTTCTGACCAAATTTATAGTTCATTTTAACTTGATCAGGAATGAAATTTACAAAATTTCAGAAATACAAAGACTAGAACTTCTTAAAGAGGAAAGAAAAATTGGTTGCAATTTAGTCTGAACCTTTATGTAAGAATTGTGTGAGGCATAAAGCAAGACAGAAGAAAAAGAGAAAGGTAGGAAAAAAATGAGAGTGTGAGTGATGAGAGTTCTTACTTGGAAGGTCCCATGGATCATATTTGTAGATATCCACTTGCTTAATCAGTTCAATAGGGAGAGACTTTTGCTGAATTTTTCTCTTGAGATAGAAATCAACAAGCTCTTCATCAGTGGGGTGAAAACGAAATCCTGGCATAACATCATCAATCTTTTCCATCTCATTCCTCTCCTCCATGTTCTTTCTCTCTATATGAGCTTCTTGTCCAAAACCCAAATGCAAATATATAGAGAGAGGCTTCTCAAGATGCCAATACTTGTTCAAATATCTGTAAGAAGCTTCAACTCACCTAGTAAGTGACAATGAAATACAAGATATTATATTATAACTATTCTCATGGCTATGATATTTGCATACATGGAGGCACAAGCATGTTGTAGTTTGCAAATTTTGGAAAACAAAACCCATTATTTATTTGCTGTTCTCAAATATGCATAATGACACATAAGAAGTTTCAAGTTGTGCTAACTCACTGTGTCTGCAAATTTGATTAGTCCAAGGCCATGTTATGTGCCTCCCAAGAAGGTTTCTGTTCCCAAAACTTCTGCCTCCCTTTTAGGATATGGCTCCAATGAAAATGATGATGACTATGGTGTTGAGAAGAGGGTGTGTTTGCAAAGGAAGAGATGTCACCAACCAAAGTCAAGCAAAAGCAAAACCCCTTTCAATGGATATCTCTCACTCCCCCACTTGGCCTTATATATGTGTTATTTGTGTGAAAGAATGACCAAAAAATAAGGATCAGAAGAGACTGCAGAATTAGAAGCATTATGAGGTGTTTTTATATTGTGAATTTGTGTTGTGATTTGTTTCACTTTCATTGATGATGCTCACAAGCATTTCCTTTTATCTTCAACAAATCAAAGACAAGCACAAGATGACAAGGCAACCTTCTAATGTAATTGTTTTTCATTTTCTACATGTAAACAATTCTACTTTGAATTGTTCCTTTGTGAACTATGTTGGTAGGACCCCATGCTCAATATAATACTGTTAATGTTGCTTTCTGTATGTGAAATTCTCTGCCTAATTCTTCTCATGACTCTTCTTAGACAATTTTTGTCATATTTGTGCTAATTCTTGGATTGCAACATTCCCTTTTCTATGCCAAACTTTTCTCATCTTCCATCACAGATATGAACATATGACCTGTCATCAATCTATGAACTTTTAAAACTATTTGTATTGAAAAAACAATCTTCTTTCCCATCTAAACTGGTTAGAAACAGTTTTTCTTCTTTTTTTTCAGTGTAAGATGACACTTGTTCACACTCAATTAGTCTACTTTCTACACTATTATCTCACCAATAAACACTTGGTCTACAGCAATAAAGTTTAGGATGTTCATCTTTCAATTTAGATAAAGAATCTTGAAGAAATAATTGTATTAATTAAAATGAAATTAGTTAAAAATTATTTGTATTTTAAAATTAACCTTGAAAATAGATTTTATTTATAGATGGAAGGAACACTTGTAAATGAATTTCTCTCCAAATAAAAAATGAGAATTTTTAGATAGATAAAAAATTTAGAAATTAATTTGAACTGATTTCTTAGTATTAATGGTGAATGATCATCATAAAAAAATGAAGAGAAGTTGATGAGATGGTGAAATGAGATTGCATAAAATTGCTAACCATGGCCCTTATGGTTAGGACTTAGGAGTGTAATAAATTGGTGAAGATCAAAATCGAAAAGTGGTGAATTTACAAGAACTTAGACCTCGTTTGATGCCATTGTTGTCTCCTTCGTGTGTCTTAGGGTTTACAACCCATGTTGGAAAACTGGTCAAACTCCTGCAACCTAAGTCCCTGTCTCTCTCTGGACACCACCCCAAACATATATGCTTTACAATAACTTAATATTTTCTGCATTACTCAAACATTTTTTCCTTTTTTAAGTTACCATTACACAAAATCAAGTGAATTAAAATAAAGTCTCACATTTATTTATATATATATCATTACAAGAAAATCACGAAATAGAAACTAATTTTTAGTGACAAGAATAATTAGTTGATATAGTGACTAAATTAGATACTATTTTAGAGACTAACAAATTTGTGGTTTCTAAATTAGTTTCTATTATTGTTATATGATTTCTAAATTGGTATCTAATTAGCAACCAAGGTTTTTCCTACCAAATTTAGAAACTAAAAAATTGGTAGTAAAAACCTTGATTGCTAATTAGATACTAATTTAAAAACTATTTAAACTAATATAGAAACCATTTTTTTTTTAGTTTCTAAAATAGTCTCTAACTTAGGTACTATAGCAACTAATTATTTTTTGTCTCTAAAATTGGTTTCTATTTATTGTTTTTGTTGTAGATATATAGATACTTTCCATCTCTTAGAATTGTTTAATTTGATTCTTTTTAAGTTTTAACAATTGGTCTTTTAGATTTCTGTATTGTGGTCAACCTTTTAATAAATATGTACAAAATTTAGGTAATACAATATTAAAGAGAGACTTATGTGGTGAGACAATTAAGATATATATACTCAATATTAAAATCACATGTCTCTATCTTTTGTTTTTCTTTTTCTTTCAATCACTTTTTGTCACTTCATGAGTAAGAATGTTAACATTGTTAATTTCATTTAATGTTGATGATAAAGGTGACAAAAGATTATAGGAAGAATGGGAAAGGAGACACAAAATGGAGATATTTTAATCCCTATTTTAAATACTTGATTACTTATGCGTATAAATCAATCACTATTTTATAATTATTTTATATATTTAATTTTTATTATTTTTTAAAAGATTAAGTCTAGAAACATGATTCATTATTTTTAATTATATTTAAGAATATATTATCTCATGAGAAATTATGGCGACATTTTAGTAATCTGTTATTAATAAAATAATTAATGTCATTTTGCATTTTGTTAAAAAAAATATGTATTAATGATAATAAACAATTACTTGATGTAATTATCCATGCTAGGAAAACATGGATTAGAATTTGGAATATTCATGGTTTCAAACACTTCAAACATCTTTCACACGAAATTGATTGGTAGCTCTCAAAATTTGTGTTATTTTCTTCTTTAATCAACACGTAATATCTCTTACAATGTTAATATATTATTATTAAACCAAGCAAGTGGCCATAATTTATTTGTTATGTTAGCTTCTGTGTTCATGAACTAGTTGAAAAAAAGAAGCCATACACATCACTTTCTTATCTAGTTTCCATTATTACTTGCGCAGAAATATATGAAACTAGCAATATTTTACTCTTTTTTAATCTTGCCACTCTTTTGACTGTATTAGAAACTAATTTCATTTTTCGTATTATAATTGTTACCGATCCAACAAATTTTTGCACACAATTAATCATAATTATACTAAAAAGGTTTAGGTATTGTGCATTTATACAAATTATTCTTGTTGGACGAGTAAAAGTCATTTGAAGTGAATGTCATACGAACAAACTAACTTCTTTTTATGAAAGATTGTCGAATTTAATGGTTAGAAGTCAAGTGATGCTTCAATTACAAGACTCTTTGACACTTAAGTCATTAAAAAGTTTTGAACAATTAAGTAAAGTATAGGTGAAAATTATAAAATCAAGAATACTCTCTCAGTTATCAAGTATTAAGACAATTTCATACAAAAAAGTTAGTTACTTTCCAATATTAACGAGAACAAGATGTGAAAACTGTATATGATTAAGTCTCATTGTTATGGATGAATATTCACCACTCCTTACATTTTGTACTAAGTTTTTATAAGGAAATGGTGAAATACTTTTCAAACAATTAAAGAAAGTTTAAGTAATAATATATATATATATATATATATATATTTCAAGTGTAATATTTTTCAAATAATTAAAGCTTAGTGTAGGAGAGAAAAATAGAAGTTGCACAATTTCACCAAATCTCTTAGATAACAATGTAATTTATTCTAATTAAAATTATCATACAGCTCCACCAAAACAAAATAATATTGTCCTTAAGAGGACTTGGATTCCATGCTAGGTAGAGTAAAAATAGGTTAGCACTAGTTAAACTCAAGTGCCTTAATTCATAATTACCAAGTCAAGGGTTAATTATATACATAATCTATTTACATAAAAGATGCAAAGACCATTATTCAATAACTTTGACCAGAATGAATAGAATAAAAGATTACGTAGATATAAATCAGTGAAAAATGAGTTGTAGAATGTACATCATTTTGGCTTTTTTCTCTGAACTTTCTACTAGTTCATCATAGAACACCATTGTCAAACCTATAATGCAAGAGACCAAATTCAAGAGTGAAGTATTTTGAAAACCATGCAAATTATTTATGCCACACTTCTATTATAAGACCCTGATTGCACAGATGAATTACTTTTCTTTTCCTTTTTTGTTAAATGTACAACATAATATTGTCTGCAAATATAATACATTTGTTGGTTTATAACACATCAATGCATATAAACCATTTCAAGAACTTTGTTCTTCAAGAACCAAAGGCAGCTCCAACTTTTCACTGCCCCTCTGAATCATCAAGACCACTTTATCCCCTACATTATACTCATCCAATGCTTTCAACAACTCTGCTTTGCTCTTGACCTGCCAAGGATGCACCAAATTTCTTATCAAATTAATGCATGCCTGCTATACTTAAATTGCTGAAGTGAAACTCTAATTCTGATGAAAGTGTATATCTTAGTTTTGTCCACAAAATAAAGGTTGACAATATGAAATGAATATTTTGGCATTTTTTTTATAAAAGCTTTCATGTTAAGCATCACTATGTAACATGATATCTCAGTTAGGCTGACACCTCAAGTAACAACAATCATCTGCTATCACGTGAAAAAAAAATATGGAAGACTAGACCAAAACCCATATGTTAACAAAAACAATACATAGATAGACTATACCTATTCATAAAGATTTCTAATAGACTATACCTATTCATAAAGATTTCTAAGAATATTTTGGCTTTTAAAAGAGTATGATTTAAACAGTTAACAAAATCTTCAAAAGAGGACTCACAGGCTTATTGTCAACTGCAACAATGATATCTCCAAGGACTATATTTCCAGCAAATCCCCTTGTGGTGGGATTTAACCCAGCTTTGGCAGCAAGACTATTTGCAGGAACCTGAGGAACATAAGTTCAAGAGAGTCAAAGAATGATGTAAAGGTAAAGTTTAATTACAGCATAACAAGAGAATCTTGTGGATTTACCAGAAGAACAAGAGCTCCATTTCGAACATTAAGTTGGTTCGCAATTAAGTCCGGCGCAATATCCACATTTAAACCACCTCTAACAACCTTGAATGACAAATTATGAAACCAAATGTAAATATAGCCATAAATATATAAATCTTAAAAATTCTGCAGCTAAAATGTAAAAACAAATATTATATATAGAAATATGATTAAAAAACATAATGTAGAACTAACAACAGTTGTTTCCCTGTGTTTTCTTTCCAAACAAACAACTAAGCATTTCCTCTCTCTTTAAAATCTAGAAAAACAATGTGTTTTTCCGCATTAAAACATAAAAGGATCATCAACCATGAAACCTTGTCATATTAAAGATATCACAGCATGTGATGGCAGATGATTGTTATTACTTGAAGTGTCAGCCTAGCTAAGATATCAAGTTGCATAGTGATGTCTAACCGATATCACAACAAAGCTAAAGATTTGTCTAGATTCTTTCTGCATATTTTGGTTCCATGAAACACTTACTTTTCCAAACCGAATGAGCTGTGGAATAATTCGCAATACAGTTGAAGATGGGATCGCAAATCCTACACCAGCCGATGTTCCTGCAATAACAAGAAAAGAAAGGCAAAAACATGAAGCATGCAAAACTAATAAGAGCAACTAGAACTTGCAGCTTAAACAGTCATTTCGCCATGCAAAGTAAAGTGAATGGATCAACAATGGAATGAAGGAAAAAGTGGTAGAAATTTTTTGACAAGTGAACCCAAAAAGATTTTCTCAGCTATAAATTTCATACAATACTCAGTAACGTGGTCCAATTCCTTCTGATTGTGATGGTTAAATAACTTGCCTGTCTGAGTAAATATTGCAGTATTAATCCCAATTAAGCTTCCTTTCGAATCAAGAAGGGGACCTCCGCTGTAAGCATCATACGAAAAGTAAGAAATGCAGCATTTGATATAACAGCCAGTTAACACTCAATACCAATCATGAAAAAAACATTTTGACCAAGTGAACTGCACCAAACTGAAGGAAGAGGACTATTCTAGCTCATATACGGAAAGGATCCTAGTGTAACCTGTTCCCAGGATTTATTGCTGCATCAGTTTGAACACCACCACCAATTGTTACCCCAGTTTGACTAAAGATGTCTCGGTTAAGTCCACTTATAATCCCAGCTGTGAGGGTGTGATCAAAACCAAATGGATTTCCAATTGCCAAACATTGCTGCCCAACTTTTAGAGACGATGATTGTCCCACCTTGATAGGCCTTAAAATATCTTTAGGGGCATCTACCTGTATTTGTAGATTTGTTAATATATTGTCATGTGTATGATACATGCATGCACAATTTTATTAACAATCTAAATGAGAGATTAATAAAAAAATGTGATTTAGACAGCCATCAGTCTTGTGGCTCGATAGCTTCAATCTGAATACGAGGAGGTGGATTGCATATACAAACACGTCATGAGTACTATTTTAATTAACAAAGAAAGCAACTTTTAGCCACCATTATTTTAATGAACAAGTAACATGAATGAACTAAAGAAGAAGACAAACCTTTAGACTTTGAATGATGAATTAATCCTTTTGATGGAATAGATTATTATAAAAGTGAAACAGAAACTAACATACAGAAGACCTGACCTGTTACTAGGAACCACAACAACAACAAAAGGATATCCAACTTGGAAGCAAAATGTTATAAAGTGAAACAGAGATGTTAAGTATATTGCTTATGGAAATCACGCAATTGATTCACAGAAGAAATAAATGCAGAAAGTAAAAAGGAGATCATGCCTTCAAGACAGCAAGATCCTTTAAACGGTCAGCTCCAATGAGTATTCCTTCAAAATTCTTTTGTAACCTTAATAATAGAAAGTGTAGAAATCAGAATTACATATGTTGGTTAGTTTCAAACAGAAATTTGGCAATATATGCAAAGAAAAAAATTCTACATGAGCCTCACCCTTCTGATGCTAGAATATTAACTCGAGCAACCACCTCACCAGCCTTAGGGTTTCTTGAAAGGGCATTGCCAATTACTGAATAATACAAGAATGTAACAATCACACACAAGTCAGCACCTGGTCTGGAAAGCCTACTGAATACACTAAGGTTGAGAAAATATGCATACAAATTAACAAGTGCATAGTACAAAGCATTCCATCAGAGCACATCAAGTACATTAGGTAAGCAGCAAAATGGAGCTAAAAATTTCTAAGAAAGGAGCAAAGAGGAGATAAATCAAAAGATATTTTAAAGCACAAAACAAAATTCAACAAATACTGAATACACATTCCAAATCAAATACAGGAGAAAGGCCTACGAGAAACCTTATGCCCATTCCCTCGGAGAGCTCAACAAAATCTTACTGAAGAGAACCAAAGCTAAATGTGTGTTTTGTTTTAAAGATTGAAGCCAGACATAACATAGAAACTGTTTCCCCACTGATTCTCACCATGATAATTTGTCACAATGTGGCCCTCCTCATCCCACACTACTCCAGAACCATTTCCTTCAGGAATCTGGTAGTATAGATCCAAAAAAAAAACAAATTAAACTGTTTGATATTCTACTGTAGGACAATTAAAAACCCTATCATGCTTATTAGATAGACACAATATAATAATCAGAAAATAGAGTCCTTGATAAGACCTTCAAATGATTTAACATAAGATATTATAGATTAAGTACTGAGTTACCTCAACCACGCCAGTTATATTAAGCTGAGGACGTAATGTCACATCAAATATGTTAACAACAGAATATGTGTTTCTTTCAAATAGTTGGACAATTCGATCCTGCCAATTACAATGAAATGGAATTAACTATTGCTACAAGAGTATAAAAAATGTGCCATGCAGTCACTACAGACAAAAGAGGGGCTATAGTTGAAAGCTGACCTCTATGGGAAAGAGTGGCCCAGAAGAAAACACGGGAGGGGTTACTTCTTCAAGTGTTACTGATGGATCTCCCAATGCCAGGGCTGTACATTTACAATTTATGACATGAAGATAAACTTTGCTGGTAAATACTAAAAGAGACTTGCATCAAAGAATACAACAATATGTTTATAATGAACGAAAATAGAATTAGAACACGCTGCTAGAATTTGATTACTGAACTTCACCAGTTATGTATTTAAAATTGATAACATATTACAACTATGAACTCATAAAATTAAAGGTTAAGATTCAGAGTTCTTTCTCTCTGAATACAGAATATCTTCATCCCACCATTGGCAACTCACAGCTCCATGTCCATGTAACAAACTACTAGTCAAATACACCAAACCAAAGGTGATCCATCTCACCAGCATATATAAAAATAAAAATATTTTAGCAATACCCTGTTAATAGTTTAATTGTCATGCACTATGGGCGTAAAGATTTTTACATGGTCAGATAATTAGAATTGGGTAATATTATATCTTCCTATAAATCCTCTTAATATTTTTTTTTTAAAGTATTGAATGTAAAAAAAAAATGCATTTGACGTCCTGAAAATATAGAAAATATTCAATTATTTCTTTATCCAGAAAGTAGGAGAATTAGTAGGAAGAGAATATATGAAGATTTGGAACTATTCTTAGAAATCACCTTGGGTATGTTCTTCAAAGTAATCATTTCAAAAGTCTAAGAATTTTACCATGACATACATATATAGAAATAGTCATGAACTTACGAACATACAACAAATCAAACAAGTTGAACACAAAAGCAGAACCGTGCGGACCTGACAAGTACCTTGAAGAACAAAAACAGGAAAACATAGTTAAACTCGCCACTAACACACGCCGTGTTGGAGATAGAGCAACCTCCCTCAGCATTGCACCAAAATCCAATGTTTCATCTTGAACTTGCACAGTGCTGCTACATGTGTAATCAATCAAACATGCACACATCAATAAAAGTCACAACCCCACACAAAAACAAGCAACACCAACAACGAAAACGCACTCCTGGATGCACAAACGCTCAAACTTTGCAAATGCAACCACAAAAGACACACACCCAATTGCAGTTTCTTATTGAAATCTTAGGACTTGCCACTTTGAAGACCCATTTTCTGTTTTCACTGTTAATTACGAAGGAGAAAAAGAATTATGCACTCCTAATGTAAGCTTATATTGTCATTCAATCACAAATCGTCTTGCATGATAAATTTATTGACTTTTGCTGTAACTACCTTAAAACTCGTATCAGTTTTTAATAACACTTTTTTTTTGTATTTTTTTTCACTGTTTCGTATGCAAACTTTTGAAAACAGGAAGCAGAAAATGCTTTTCCAAACCAAACCAGCCCTTAGTTTGAAAATGAAAACGCACTCTCGCTTGCACAAAGACTCAAACTTTTGAAGGCCCACACCCAGTACATTTTTTTTACTGAAATCAGAGTTTGCAAAAGCAATGGGGATACACAGCGTAATGGGGCGAACCTGATTGGTGAAACGGCGTCGTTTGGGGAGTGTTTGGAGTCAGAGCAGACAGAGGACATTCCATCAAAGCAAATCTCACGGCGGCTGAGGACACAGCTTCTTCTTCTTCTGTGGGTTGGAACTCCCACTGACCACAAATTGCACGCTGATAGAACTTGCATTCTCTGATTTTGTGTGAAAATTGGAGTGAAAAAACACGCAAACTTGGAAGCTGAACTTTGGGAAGGGAAAGGAAGAGGGATAAGGGGTTAAGGGTGGCTCGATGATTACGGAGTTTGAGATATTAATGTTATGTTTTCTGAAACAATAGAATCTACGGTTCAATATTTAATCATTTGTTTCGATTAGGTACTAGATTTCACAGATGGGAAATGATTGGAAGGAAAAAATGAGAAATGGTTCCAAGAAAAAATGTAAAGAAAATTGTGTATGAAAGCTTTATAAAAAAATGTACAGAAAATTAGGTTCTTTATATTAAATAAATAGAATAAAAAAAATAGAATAAAAAATTGTGAATGATGCAGGATAGGATTGAAATTATATTTATTTTAATGGATAAAAATATATGATTATAAATTTGCCATTGTGTATAAAAAAAAGTGAAAAATAAATAAGATTTAATAAGTTGTGAGTTTTAGTTATTTGTAATTAAAGATATTTTTCGTGTAAAAACGTATTTTTAAAAAAACATGAATTATTAACATTATTATATTATCGAAAGATAATAATAATTATGATTAAATAATTAATTTTATTTTGAAAATAAAAAATCAATTCTGTAATTAGGATTATGGTTAGGGTTACAAAGGGTATGAGTATGGTTGGAGTAGGTTTGTGGTTATGATTGGTGTTCGTTTTAGAATTAAGACTTAATTTAGGGTTTATAATTATCCATTTTAAACGTACACATAGTCGATTATTCGAGATACATAATTGATTATATTTTAAAAACTTACTCATAATTGATTATGGGAACATGATAATTGATTATCTTTAGAAAAATAATTCACAATCGATTATGGTAATATGATAATCGATTATTCTTGGAAAATAGTTTATAATCGATTATGGCAACATGTTAATCAACCTTTATTATGATAATCGATTATACCTGTAATTGTTCTCACAACATTGGTTTCCAACAATTCTTAATCAATTTTTATGCTTAGGATTATATTAAGAGAAAATCACACATGAGCACAATTATTTTTTTCTTTCTTTTTAAGTTATGTTTGTTTATAAGGATGGAAAGGTGATGAAGAAAGTTGTTTGTATCCAATGATTCAAGTTGAAATGCGAGTGTGGAGAAGTGAAAAAAATGTAATGTCACGTGAACTGTGTGTCTTTTATGTTCTTATCCTTCACTTCTTAACCAATTTACCGAGAGCACGTTGTAAATTTTGATAATATAATCAATTGATACAAATATTTATTTTCTGCATTATATAAGTAAAATTTTAATTTTGATGGGAAAAAAGTATAAAAAAATAGTTATAGAGTTTATACTAAAAAGGCATCCTTAATTTTGATTAAAAAATAATGGCATTTTTGGATTGAAAAACAATAGTAAAAAAGGTGAATTATCAAATTGAAATTATAATTTGAATTGAACAATAGTATTTAAAAAAGTGTGGAGTTTTTGCTCTGAAATTTTAAAATATAATGAATGAGTGGAATTAACTTAAATTAGGGACTAATTTTAGGCATAGGGAGTATTCTCGAATTAAAGATTTTATAATGCTAATTAATTAAAAAAAAGTTGTATTGAATTTTAAATCAATTATTATACAAACTAGTGTACAACTAGATCATTTGATAATGCATGTAACTTAAATTTATAAAATTATTGTTTGATTGAGAAAAAAAATTATTATTCAAAAACTCTATTATAGAATAAAAGAATAATTTATATACTGTCTTTATTTAGAGGGGCAAAAAGAATGTTTAGATGAAATAAAGTAAAAAAATACCATTCAATAAAGTTTACTTTATTTTTTGTTTTTTTTTAAATATAATAAAACAATACAATTTTATTACTTCATTTAATTTTATCTTACTCTGTGTACATATATAAAGATTTTTTAGATATTACATGATATAAAAACCCTAAACCCTCAACATAACACAAATCAAATTAAAAATGCACTCAAATTAAGAATGCTTAAGAGGGTAAAAACATGATTTAGTGATAATCAATTGAATCAATTTTCTATGTACATAGACAATTGAGAATCTATTAAAGAAACCAAATTATGTGCTATGAAAACATTTACTTTACTTAAAATTATGGAAAATAAATAAATAAAAGCCACTAGAAGCTTGTATTGAAGCCCTAGATTTTCTTGAACATCTAAATCCCTAACCAGAGCCTTCCCTAAAATTCCTCTCATTCTCTCAAAACACACTTCCACAACCTAATTATCCACAAATTCAATTCATCCAACCCTTTCTCTCTCCCTCTAATTCCCACCATTAAACAAAACCAAACACAACAAAACAAAAACCCTAATTTGAATGCCCCATTTCTGTGTCCTCTTTCATTCTCTCAGTTGAACCTATTCCAATGGCTAGAGGCTTCTTCCACTTGTGCACACGCAAGAGAACCCTCTCAAAGCTTCAAGCTCTTCTTTTCAACCACTCCCAATTCCACACTTTTCAGAACCCGGTTTCCCCAATTTCGACCCGTTTCTCAAACCCGGTCCTTCGGCCAAGATTCTCCCAAAGTTCGAGACTTCCCGGCGAAATATTCCGCCCCACGAGACCTTTTTCCGCCACCGGAGACGAGGGCGGCGGCGGCGAGACGCCGACGGTTGAGTTCGACGCAGATTGTGGTAAGAACATTGATTTTGAGCTTGGAAATGAAGCTAGTAGTAGTAGTGTTAATGGTTTTTCTGAATATGGTGGTGTTTCAAATGACGGTAGTAATGAATGCAATTTAGAGATTGTTGATTCTTTGGAAGAATGTAGGAGTATTGGTAGTGGTAGTGATAATGACAATGAGTTAGGGAAGAAGAGTGAGGAATTTGTTCACGTGGCATCACGTGACCCTGTCGAATTGTACGGCGAAATGTGCAGTGTGAAACGGGGTGCAACTCTGGATAGGTCAGAGGTTGAGGTGCTGGGAGAAGTTTGCCTTTGGTTTGCCAAATCAGGTTGGGCATCCAATCAAGCCCTTGCCATTTACATTGGTTTGTCATTTTTCCCCACTGCAGCACACAAGTTCCAGAGCTTTGTTACGAAGAAGTGCCCTGCTGATGTTGCCAAGTACTTGGTGTATCTTGGGCCGAGTGATGAGGCAGTGAGGTTTTTGTTTCCCATATTTGTGGAGTTTTGTTTGGAGAATTTTCCTGATGAGATAAAGAGGTTCAGGAGTATGGTTGAGTCGGCTGACCTCACGAAGCCACACACTTGGTTTCCATTTGCACGAGCGATGAAACGGAAGATTATTTATCATTGTGGGCCGACGAATAGTGGCAAGACGTATAATGCATTGCAGCGGTTTATGGAGGCGAAGAAAGGGATTTATTGTAGTCCACTTAGGTTGTTGGCTATGGAAGTTTTTGACAAGGTTAATGCAAAGGGGATTTATTGCAGCTTGTTGACCGGACAGGAAAAAAAGCGTGTACCGTTTTCAAATCATGTTGCATGTACAGTGGAAATGGCATCGACACAGGAACCGTATGATGTGGCCGTTATTGATGAGATTCAGATGATGGCAGATCCTTTTAGGGGGTATGCATGGACTAGGGCTCTGCTTGGGTTGAAGGCTGATGAGATACATTTGTGTGGTGATCCTAGTGTTTTGGATATTGTCAAGAAGATCTGTCAAGACACTGGGGATGTGTTGTATGAACAAAATTATGAGAGGTTCAAACCATTGGTGGTTGAAGCTAAGACGCTGCTGGGAAATTTTGAAAATATTCGATCTGGGGATTGTGTAGTTGCGTTCTCTAGAAGAGAGATATTTGAGGTTAAATTGGCAATTGAGAGGCAGACTAAACACCGTTGTTGTGTGATATATGGTGCTCTACCGCCTGAAACTCGTAGACAGCAGGCTAGTTTGTATAACGATCAAAGTAATGAATATGATGTTCTGGTGGCCAGTGATGCAGTGGGAATGGGCCTGAACCTTAACATTAGAAGGGTGATTTTTAATAGCCTTTCAAAGTACAATGGTGACAAAATGGTTCCTGTTCCAGCATCGCAGGTTAAGCAAATTGCAGGACGAGCTGGCCGGAGAGGATGCCTATATCCCGATGGACTTGCCACAACCTTGCATTTAGATGATTTGGACTACTTAATTGAGTGTTTGAAACAACCTTTTGATAATGTGAAAAAGGTAGGCCTGTTTCCATATTATGAACAGGTTGAATTGTTTGCTGGGCAACTTCCGGATTTGACATTCAGCCAGATATTAGGAAAATTTGGTGAAAGTTGCCGTTTGGATGGGTCATACTTCTTGTGTCAACATGGTCACATCAAGAAGATTGCTAATATGTTAGAGAAGGTCCAGGGTTTATCTCTAGAAGATCGTTTTAACTTCTGTTTTGCTCCTGTCAATGTTAGAGAACCAAAAGCTATGTACCATTTACTTAGATATGCAACATCACTTGGTCAGAAGATCCCCGTAAATATAGCTATGGGCATGCCAAAATGTTCTGCTCGAAATGATGCTGAACTCCTAGACCTTGAGACTAGGCATCAAGTATTATCTATGTACTTGTGGTTGTCGAACCAATTTGATGAGGAAACATTTCCTTATGTGAAGAAAGTAGAGGCAATGGCTTCAGAAGTTGCCCACTTACTGGGTGAATCTCTTGTCAAAGCTAACTGGAAACCTGAGCCAAGGAATAAAGGCAAACAAAAAACTGAAAAAAATGAAAGGCAACTAGAAACAGGGAGTGCAGTTCAATTACAAACTGCAAAAAAGGGAATGGATTATTCAAGGCCACAATCACTTGTAAAATTATACAGCAAGTAAGTGTCCCTGGATGTATCTGTCTACCTTCTTCATCCAAGTGTTTATTTAATTTCACTAAATGTTTGAATGCAAAGATCTCTTCTTTTGCTGCAAACTTCTTCTGTTTTTATCGTCTAAGCATATAAGGCTTCTTCTGTTTTTACCTCCTCACCGTTTTTTAGTTGTGTTCATAATTCATTGCTTTTTATATGCTCTATTGTTCCTTTTTTTTTCTGTCATCTACTTATCAATCCCATGATCAGTGTTACCTCATACAAGTTACTTTTTTGTTTTTCAGGGATCGTCATGGAAATTCCTTACAGCTTGATAATTAAAAGAAAGTAGCTATATTGTCATGACCCTAGAGGTAGTTCTTCTAATATTCTCTCTTCCGTTGGGAATGGATCTTTGGGTTTTATTTTCTCCGTGATAAGTGCCTTATAAGTTTAATGATATAGGAATTTCCTGAAATGAATATGAAAAGTTGCCCTTCTGATCAAAATAAGAATTGTATTTTTTTCTAGTGCAAAATAGTTACTCTGTTGTACTTATTTTGGCATTTTATAAAATTTTAAAATCATTTTTTTACCATTGAAGTTTGAAATTGTCACACTTGATCTCGATAACAATCCATTTCACCCGTATCAGAAAATCGAAGTGAGTGAACAGTGAGTATTGCTATGAGATGGAGTGCAAATAGAAGAGATTATAAGTAACACAGATTTACGGATTTTCAAGTTCACGAAATCATGAGGTGTGTGAAAATGGAGTCGACAAATTCTGATTTGTGAAGCTTAACTATGGACAAATGGGTCAATCATAAGTCTTGTTCAAGGGTGCAAAAAAAACATGATAACTTCACTAATTTCGTTATGCTGAGTTAGGATTTCATCGAGATTTTTATTGGTTTATCCTTTTTTGTGGAATACAAGTTTTAGCCAAATGCATTTTGGGTAATATAAAACTGACCCAGAAGAAATTGATTTGTGTTCATTAGAAGTGTGATTCCAATTATTTCTTTAACCCTAAACTCTAAAATAGTTGAAGTAACCGGTTGACTTAATTTATAGTAATAAACTTGTTCTTAAGTTATAATATAGTTTATCATAAATATATTTATCATTAGGACTTCTCATTTCTAATTATTTTCCAATACAATCTCTTTTAATTAAGAGTGTTTTTGATATAAAAAAAGATAATTGATGCAAGGGACATTAGAGACAGACAAATATATTTTGGTAAATGCTAAAACAGTAAGTTATGGAACATAGTTTATGGCCTGGGAAAAAATGAGCATGTCAAACAAAATCCTTTACAAAATTGGATTCAAATTACAAAATTGTTGTATACACAATCATCGCTGGGAAAGTTCTATAGAAGTTTCAAAATTTGCTAAAAGCTCCCATAAACTACCTTCATGTGAAACTACTACAGCTAGTATACAAATCCTAATTAAGAAGAAAATAAGGGTTAAAACTATCCCAGATGGAGCAATTTCGCATCTCAGGAAGCAAGCCGTAAGCAACATCACCGGCCATTTTCTCATGTGATTCTACAACTAACTTAAATAGGTTAGAAATCAAAGGGTTTCTAAGAAATGGATTGATGGCTCTTCCAAGAACAACTACATCAGATAGTAGCAGTTTGGTGTCATTATTGCTACATGCAAGGAAAATGCAGTTAGAAAGAGCATTGAAACCGAGTAAATTTGCATATAAGGGTAAAAATGCATCTTTATGGTTACCCACGCCTCCTATCCAATCATTCCCTTCATGTTTCCCAATATGGTCTTCAGCATATGACACTAGTTGATGGGAAAATCTAGCTCTCCATTCATGTAAATAGCTCCTGAATTCATCTTTGTCAGCCCAGGACTTCAAAATAGGTAGCTTTTCCATATTGGAGCAACAAATTTGACTGATCAACAGCTTCTCTTCATAATGATTGTCAATCTCCTTGTCGAAAACCCGTCTCACAAGATCTCCTTGGGGTGCTACACAGCTTTCAGCACGTAATACCCACTGACAAAGATAATCGAAATAATCAATCCAGTGGCCAAAAATGGAAGAGAGATGGTCAAAACAGAGTCTTATCACTCTATCTACTTGGATTGGAACCAATCCAGGAGTATGGTTGCTCCTAGTTTTTCCTGTAGTAAAACACTTCTGAACATCTGAGGAAAGCCTCAATCTAACAGAGTCATCTTCATCTTCCAAAAGCTTAATGCATGTGAACCATACATCTAGTACCTGATGAGCATACGAGTTCATAGCTTCATTTCTCACAAAAAAAGATGAAGTGCCCAAGGGAATCTGCTTATTCGAAACAAATGAACCAATGAGCCCAGCCTGCTCAAGCAAACCAGATGCTATCAAGGATTCAGCTGCTGCATAGCGCATACTTGCCGGTTCGGATGATGAACTACATTGTTTAATCATGTTACAGAAAAAAACAATGCAATCAAACAACCTAACTAGCATTTCCTCATGTATTTCACCACATACTGAAAACTCTATTGCGTCATTTGGTAGAATAGAACTTGCAAACAACATTGTAATTCTCTTGATGCATACTCCCAGACAGCGAACAAGGGACTGCTGGGTCTTCGCATGTCTTGCTTGCTTGTACAAGGAAACTAATTCATTCCAAAATTGCAATGCGGCGTCAAAGTCCATTTCACCAACATAACTTGTACCGGTGCACTTGTCTTGACTAGCCTTTTCAAACTGCAGCAAATTCCAAGCTACAATAATCTTCAGAATGTAATTTGTACATCTGTGGTGCTTCTCTGATGCCAAAATGTTCACCAAGGTTCCATGAAGGTTAGTTTTTGCCCAGAGGTGAACAGCCCTGATGTCATTACGGAATAGATCATGGACCTTACCACAAGGCTCAGATGCTTTCAGGAACTTCAGCAACCACTTCAGTGTTGCAAGTCGAACTTCATATGATGAGTCTGACAAGCAGCAAATCAACCTATCCAAAAGACCAAGAGATGTATTCTCCATTTCATCTTCAGGAAATGATTCTAAACTAGGAAGAACATGTCTTTGTCTCATATTGATTATCTCTTCCTCATCCATAGGTGCATGAAAAAAACATCCAAAATATGAAATGGCTGCTTGCTCACGAAGTTTGGCAATGGTTGGATCATAATATGACAGGCTATGTGATTCTAAATCCAAGCATTCTGTTGACAGCTCCAATAGCAGCTTGGAAATGGAACGGAAATGTTTCGAGATCTGGCATGTTCTTGCCATATTGAGCATTTGATCCAGAACTCTTAAGAATGTTTCATTAAGGATAGGGCATGGGCAATGAGTGGGCCTTGCAATCCATGACCGCAGTAGAAGAATTTGAATCAACTCACCAATGATATGATCTTTCTTTGAGTTATCAGCAAGATTCCGAAAATTTATATCCAGTAAAGCGCTCAACTGCAAGAGAATTCCATGAATGAAGTTGAAGGAAATAGGAAAACTATCTGATTTGATCAGTTTATCTACACAGGGCAACTCGGATATAATATTGTGAAGAACTGGAGGCAATTTCTCATTTGATACTATACTTGTTAGAGCTCTAGATGCAAGAACACGAACTCGTAAATTGCTTTGAGTTGAGCACCTTCTAATCCAAGGCATGAAAAGGAAAGGGTCTAGCTCATCTCCTGTCTCACCAGCAATTGATGAAGGCTTGAGCCTAGATAAGAGAATCAGAATTGGATACAAGCTTGGATGCAGATTATTTCCACGGATGGACTCTAAATCTCCAGAAGATGCACAACCCAGAAACTCTGTCGCAACTTCTAGTTCATTAAACAGAAATGAATGCAATGACGGATACCTAAGTCCAAAAAAAATTATAAAAGTCGTCAGTAACTGTTCACACTATCTCTGAATATACACACTCGTAACAGACAGTGCTATCCAGAATTCAGATCAATGCCTGATTTATCATCAAAATTATCAGGACCACAACGTATTTTAACATACATCTTTTGCCCAAATTCATTAATTCCATCCTAAAGTAAAAAAGAGATTTTACTTACAATACATGTTTGATCACGAGACTTTGAAGGAATAAAAAGTAAGTCCATTTCATCTAGTTGTCTACTTTTCATTCTTCCATCGGAGGATTCAATCTCAATACCTTCTTAATTGAATATACTTTCTATGCATGTATATAATATTAATAATCAAACTTTTGTACGAGCTTAACAAAATAAAAAAAAAGTTTACATAGATGAAAAAATAGTGTTATATTTTAACTATGGTAGCATAACTGTAGACCTAACATGTATTATCTATGATTTAAAATGCCTATCATACGGATAATCTAACCAAGTATGTACCCTGAAATTGAACTCACTTAAATTACTGGATCTTAAAGCTTAATAGAGTTGCCTTGAGTTTGTCCCGTTATCAGAAATATGTATAATGAATAATAATAATCAATTAAATATAACTTTAAGCAGCATTTGGTGTCGAGGACAATGCAGGCTCATCTTTGTGTATTGTAAATGTAAAAAAACTTGGATAATAGATAAAACAGCCTTTAGTCATTTGCCAGAAATGGACATGTTTGCTGGAAACGGAGGTCTGCTTCTCTTGCACAGCTGTTTGGTCTCATGTTCATTCTTAACTTCACATGGCACTGAGTGGGTCTCGTAACAGAGACCCTATCTCTCAAAGACAGAAATACCAAAAAAAGGACCAGCATCTCATAAGACAAGTAACGGGGATTTTCCCTCTGTCAACAGAGGGGCCCCAATGGCTGTGAATTATGAGATAGCAGTCATGACTCCCACTACATAAAAAAATGCTTCACTAGAATGTGAATGGTGACCACAGGCCATACCACTACAGCACACGATTAAAAACTATAATTGCAAGGCATCTATCTACCTTAACATAATTCATGGGTATTGCAAGCAGCACCCATATTAGAAGACCGTGAAATCTTCCAGGATACTTGCATGAAGCAACAAACCAAATTTTGGCAAAAAAATTGCTGGATTAAAACATAAACGTGTTCTTCTCACATCACATGATTTTAATAGCAAAAAGTAAGTAGATCCAACAGTCATATCATACCTATGAAAAAATTCAAGCCCAGTTATTGCTCGTCGTGCTGATTCCCGCTTATGAACATTGAGGAATCCAACCATGCGACGAACCAGGGCAGTATAAGCCAGACAAGCACTGTTTCTAATCTCCCAGTACGGTGAAGAGAAAGAGCGGATGGACAAAATCAAAGCCTCGGCAGCGAAGCCAGATGTATCAGTAGCCAAGTTAGAGTCATTGAATGCAGCTCTTAGAACATTAAATGCATGTACTGTAGGAATGACACCTTCATCTCTGATCTTTGATGATGTCAGATTGACATTTCTTTCAGCTGCCCATGTAGAATTATTTCCATGTGCTGAATCCTTTGACTTGCATGGGTCACCATTCAAGCTATTGCTTTTAATCTCATTCAGCATGGACCCATTACCTACATCTATAAGCCACCTTAATGCCCGTGGGAGAAGCTTCTTCGGGGTGCCTTCTGGCTCTGAGAGGAACAGAGCAATAAATGCAGCAGGTATTCCAGCACTTCTTCTCAGCAAGTCATCCACTACTTGTCCTTTGGCCACAGTTCTTTGCATAAGTTGTTCCATCCAAGACTCTGTCATTCTATGAAGTCTGAAAAGGAAGATACACATCTAAGAAATGGCAAAAACATATCATTTGACCAAGTTCAAATGACAAAACCTTCCTTATTTAAATCAAACATATTTCTCTTTGTATTATGTATAAAAGAGAACATAAGAGCCAAGATCTTCATTTCATAAGCAAGTACGTTGTATGTGAGCATGTGACAAGATCGTAACTAAAATTTGACAACTCATTTATCACACATCATAGTTTTATCTGACAATGGCACAAACTGAAGAATAGCAGATCCAATGAAATCTCCTCTGTACAAGAGTTATACTCCAATCAAATGCGCCAGAGTATCACACAGATTGCACAATAGCACGAAAATATATAAAGCACCGAATTAAATCTGGAGTTAGAATTATATGGGTTTGAATTAAAGAATGAATGCTTTATTTGATTATTTTTCATTTGCTTGGAATTGTTACGACTAATTGGGAATTATAATTCTAATTTTAAAAAGAATACCAAAATAAAATTTCAAAATGTAGATGTTATTTTATGGAGAACTAAAATTATAACTGTCTAGATGGAGATTCAAGAATGCTTTATTTAATTATTTGTCAGTGGCTTACTATTGTCAATGGGAATTAGAATTTTAATCTTTGAAAGCCCAGTATACCAAACATGATATGTAGCATTGCAGGTCCACTTCCCAGATTCAATTCCAAGCTCAGTACCTTGCATTATTTAGGAATATATTACAAAGGAAAAAGACAAAAACTTTCATCAAGAGCGTCCCATAGCCTGTAGACTTCCATGAGATAAGGATTATATTTATGGATTCACTTCAGTGATGCATTATTTAGTTAATCATGGTCCTTTGCCAAATGCTTTCTAATTCTATCAAATAATATTTTATCCTCCCACTAATTGGACTTCTGCTATTTTCACTCCAATAAAAGTTATTTTCACTCCCGTGTTCTGAATCTAAATGCCATCTGTAGTGTGTTTTTTACACCTCACAGTTTCCAATATATGAACATGTCTTTACTTTGGGTATTTTTGTTATTCTTAAGCCTTTATGTGTAAATAAATTGTTTATCTTGTATCTACAATCTTCAGTAAAACAGTCATCCTGCCATCAGTTATTACCTTATTATAGCATTTTTGGGATCAGCTATTGATAATTCTATCAAGGATAGATAACTATAATGCCAGCATAAATAGGGGTTAGTTTTCTGTATTTTGTAATTGACTAATTGTATCTCATAATTTCCACAGTATACATATGTAGTCTTGGTATTGAGTATTCCTTTTCTTCTCTCTTATCCTTGTGTATTAAATTTATTTGTTAATATGCATTATCCACCATTCATTTCATAGAAACAAAAACAGAGAAACAAAATCCATACCTTGAGTCATTAGAACAAAGTAGTCGATTGCAAAGAGCTGTGAATCCAGCCCTCGTCTTATCAATCGCACCATTATGCTTCATCTTTAAGAGAACTTCTAAAAAGTGATTCCCTATTGTTTTAAGTTGTTCCATGTCAAGCACAGAATCAGACGAAAAGTCAACAGAATGCCCTTCTAACTCAGATAAATCTGAAGAAGCATTCCTTGGCAATGGCACCTTTCTTATAATAGTCCCCAGAAGAAGGCTCACCTTAGGAAGAAAACATGGTGAAACATTAGGAACTAGAAAAAAATATGTAGACTTAATAATACCATTACATATGCTGAACCACTTAGACTCCATTTACCACTGAAATAACTAATACGCTATAATATATTTTATTGGTATAATTTCTACAGTTATAAGTTATAGGCGCGCAAATTTACAGTGAAGAAATAATGAATCATAAATTGAAATCTTTAGTCTTTCTACCCTTTTGAAGAGAAAATATCCTACTATATTCCAATGCTTTAACAGTTCTTAGACACTGTGCAGGTAAAGTACCTCTTTCATAGCCAGCCAGCAACCAACCATGACTATCTGTTCTGATGATCGGTCATCATCATGGGAAGGTTTTGAATTATTATTCTCACATTCAGATGAAGGCATATGCTCATCATATGGTATCTCCATCAAAAGATTATCCTCATCAAGCATCTCATCCATGTCTTCAGGCAAATGCCAAGCATCTGCAGAAACCACCCATAGTGCCAATGAAGTTATCCTAACTACAAGATCTAGAAGTCTTTCCAACAAATATCTCAGCTCCAAGATGCTAGACGATAAGCCATCAGAATTCCAATCCAGTTCCTCAAAAGTATAACGCAAAGCAAGTAATACACCATGGACAAAGCTGTTCTTGCATGCTTTAGAAAGATCTTGTTCCCCATCTCTTACAGCAGCATCCAGCCAATCAATCATTGATTTCAAATATATTATTACAGGATTTCTGGATTTATTGGACTTGCTAACTTCATTTGCCAATTCAGACTTTGAGCTTAAATGGACAACATTTAATGAATCTTCAATCAACCAACCTAGCTCCAGCACGTACTTCTTAAATATAAGTCGGAGGGATAGAGCTCCAGCATCACTTTCCCTTACACGTGGACTGCAAACTAATTGCACTGACGAAGCAATTAGCTTCTTCAGCGTGTCTTCATTAGAAATTCCAGGTAGTGGACTAGGAAAATGGAGTAATATGTGAAATGAATTCTCTCTCAACCTGTCCCAACTATCAACAATTGACCCAACTAACAATAGAGTTGAATCAGATGAAGTCATCCCCTTGTTGTAAGGATAAAGGTCACTTACTGACAAAGAACTATTAAACTCCTCACTAATTGATGACTTAATAGACCAGACATTTATCATAATCAATACGAGATCCATCGCCATTATTTTCCTCTTGTAAGGTGCAGAAGGATAGCACGAGAAAAATAAGAAGCCACTCAACCACCTCATAAAGTGAAAAAGATCATCGGCTCTTTTGATTGTTGATTCCTTATCATTTCCTTTAGAAGGATAAACTTCATTACCTTTAGTATGGTCAAGAGGGTTCCAGTTTCCTTGCTTGAATTGTCTCTCCAGGGCTGTTCGAACCCTAGAGAAGAACTTACGAAACAAGCTGCTCCACTTCATCTGAAAAGCCGAGAAGCAACACCTCATATTCAGAGGCACAGCTTCTTTCATTAGTGTGAGTTCTAGATGAGAAGGCAAACTAGCTGTCTTAGGGTTTAAGAAAAGAGACTCAGCAGCATCTACACGCAGGGACTCGTCCACATGAGTCAATGCATTTACTAGCCACTGAAAATGGATCCTAACATTTATTCCCTTAATGCAAACAATAGCATGGCTTTCAATTCCCAGCCCAGGCTCTTTTTCATTCGCTGAAGGATCTTCTGCCCAGTCAATGTCTCCTTCAACCAATGCAAGTGACCGAGATACCTTCAGTAATGAAACTAGAATTGCAATTCTCTGTTCAAGATTCACTTCCATGTCCATGGAAACAACCTCTGTATATTGTAGTCTGTTCTCATCCCCACTCGGCCCAACCGAGATGAAACTAAGCATGGGAAATATACTGTCCACATCCACTTCCAGTAAAACTGGCAAGGCATAAGTATTTAAATTGGTGCGAAGTTTCGATAATCCAGAACCTAGCCCATAAAGAACGGGGGGAATACAATGCCCTCTATAGAGAGCGTATCCACCTTCAATCCCATCACTCTCCCAGAACTCGTCACGCAAACACTCAAGGAAGCACTTCAGAAACGATGTGACAGCACAGCAGACATCATCATCAACATATGCCTGAGTTGTCTCAAACAACAGATCTGGAGTCATTTCCAACATTTTCCTCGCTCCCAATCTCTTCGTCAGCAATGCCAAGGGAATATACCTCCCCTTACACCGCGACCCCATCGAAAGAAGATCCGTTCCAATCTTCACCAAAAACTCCTTTATTCTCCCCCCACCCTTACAGAGTGAAGACTGAATGTCGAGAAAAAGGTCAAAAATGAGATGCACCTGCTTCACTGTTTGACTCAGAGGATCCTCCAAGTTATTCCAAATAATCCTAAGTACCCGCACCCCCATTTCCTCTGGAATTGGCTCATACTCCCCGGAAAAATCAGTTAAACCCGCCAACAACGACGCCTTAATCTGCTGCAAACAAATCTGCATCACCGTAAGCGCATGAAAATTGAAGTGACTATCAACAGGATTCTCACAGAACCTACACAGCTCAGGCAAGACCCCATCATACAACACAGTCTTAATACCACCCACACCACTAAAATGAGCATTAAGCAAGTCCCTAGAAACCGCAGTGAGAACCCCTCTTATCAAACAAAGCCTACTCAACGCAGAAAGGCCACAAATCCCTAAATACAAATCCCCCTTACAAGGAATCCTCCCAATCACATCCCTGACGTCGCCAATGTCACCATCACCACCACTCAAATCCAAACCCTGCAAGCTATTATTAAACACCCCTCGAATCAACACCGAACCAAGCTCTTCCTTACTCACACAAACTTGAAAAGCAGCACACAGAGCCACACCAGCCGCCACGAGACAGTCCCTCGAAAACGCAGTTGAACTCAAAACACTCAACACAACACTCACAATCCCTTCCATGACAACACCACCCTCACTTTCGCGAAACTTAGAAGGAAACTTCTGCAGCAAGTAATACAAACAAGACAGAGCCTCCTGGCACTGTTCCATGACAACAGGCGAAGGCCTCTCCGTCTCCGAAACAACGCCGCTTAGACTATTCACGGCGTCGGAGGCCACAAGGACAGCGCAATCTTCCACTACTGCGGCGAGGTAGTCGAGCTTGGGCATGCCGAGGACGGAGAGCGCGGCGCGGGAGACGGCGAAGCGCGGGAAGGCGTGGTTGTTGTGGAGGAGAGTGTTGAAAGAGGTGGCGAGGATGGAGCGGAACGGCGTGGGTTTGCCAAGGGGGGAAAGGAGGGTTTTGTGGAGGGGTTGGGAGTTTTCGAGGAAGATGAGGTGGAGGTAGAGTTCGCAGGCAAGGTCAAGAGAGGATTGAGGTTCGGAGGGAGGATGGGATTGGAGGAGGTGGAGGAAGGTGGAGGCGAGGTTTTTGGCATGGGAGAGTTGGGAGAGGGTGGAAGAGAGGGAGGTGAAGTGGAGGAGGGAGGAGTGGAAGGGGGAGACAAGAGGGTTGGAGAGGAGAAGGGAAATGGAGGAGAGGAACGACGGAGGGAAAACCACGGCGGTGTAGGTGTAGCGGTGGCGGTGCTGCAAGGCGCGCCACTTCGCCGACGACATGTTCGATGAAATGCCTCACACAAACACACAGACAGTGTTAGCTTATAGTGTTGGAAGAGAATTGAAGGAAGGGAAACGATGGTGTTCGACGAAATGCTTCACACGGACAGTGAATGTGTGAGTGCTCGTTTTCGGTGTTTAGAGAGGAAGTAAGTGCCGCTATGATGTTCGATGAAATGCCTCACTCAAACGGAGAGGAAGGAGGAGGAGGCGCCGCACTAGGGTACGGTTTTTTAACTATATTTTTAAGTCTTATGCTGTCACCATCAAGTGATAATATTGGTCTTACATGTTTCATCAATTGGTTCCTAATTGCTTTATTCTTTCTCTTATTTACAAAATCAGTTTATTTCTTTTATTCTGATTTTAGTTTATGTTTAATATTTCAATGAAATTAACTAATGTGGTATATTATTAATGACATGATCCTAAGTATACTACACTAGTTACCTAAGATCATTATTTTTATAATGATCACATTATCCTAACTAACGTGGAAAATTAATAACTTGTTACAATATTTTTTATCAAAACAATTTTTTCATAAATTATTCTTTTTATTTTATATGATACTTTTATTATTTAAATTTTTTAAAGTATTTATTATCAGTATTAAATTTTTATTAATTATATGCTATAAATACAAATAATAATTATCATTGTAGCACTTCAAATTATGATAATTTTAAATGTTTTATAATCAAATTATTCTTGTTTTAAAGTTATAACTTTAAATAACTTTGTAATTTTTTTAAGAGAAAATAAAATAAAATAAATGTTATAAATAATAACTAATTACCAACATTGATTAATACAAGTGATTTTTGGTTTTTTTAATAACATCACTTTTCATGTGCAATAAATCATCTTTGGATGGAGAATATTTATGTTGTGTTCAACATTTATGATAATGTTATTCCATGAAGGATAATTTGTAGCAATATTAGCTTTGTAAAAAAAATCATTAATTTGTGACTTTTTCTAAGTAAAGACAATAATCACCACTAATCATAAACACTAAATCTATAATAACCATGTGTATTATAGTGACTAAATTTTTTCAATTTGAAAATAAAATGTTGAATGAAGGGTTGATTTTGAAATTTTCTTTTAGTCGATTTTGGGGTTTCGTTGTTATTTTTTTGGAAAGATGAATTTTGTGGTTCACTTTTTTCTTCTTGTATTGATTGTATACGAGGTTTATTTTTTTTTATTAAAGAAATAAATATAATTGAATATAGAAATTTATGTATATTTTAAAAGTGGTAGGCTTTAATTGATTTAATAAAATATAAAAATAAAATAAAATAATACCAATTATCTCTGCATAGATTTTTTAAATTGTATTAATGGATTAAATTTATTATATAATCGATTGTTCAAAAGGAAATAATTGACGAATACAACTTTGATAAATAATTAAATTGATAGACAAGTCATTCAGCTAAAATTTAATTGATTATTTTAATTTGTTAATTTATTTTATTTAATTACTTAACGTGCTACATAACATTTAATTAATTATAACATGAATTAAGAGTAAAAGAAGATTCTCAACCTTCAATATCAATGATAAACCTGAAGAGTTTAAGTGTTCTCGAACGGGGTTGTGGTTCAGAGAATTATTGAGACTGTTCCTATCCTTCATTGTTCGGTCGGTCGGATAACACTTCACTTCTTTTCCAAGCAAGCTCATTCTTTCCTTCTACTCGTTCCACCTCTTGTTTTTCTCGTAGCCCAGACTCGGATGGTACCTGCAGAAGACACTCTGACGCTCAAGTCAATTTAGTATTCGGTACTCGGTAGTCAGAGCACTGTATGATGACATACATGGTTCTTGGAATATGTGTTATTTATATTATTTTAGTGGGTCTTTTTTATAGGACCAGATTAGAGGGTTTGGGTCATGTTTAGGAATATATTACCTAGCTCTTAACAATTGATTAGCTCGATTAACTCTACTTGAGCGTAATTGGGTTTGTGTCTCGGTCAGCCCATGGATGGGGACCGATGCATGATATTGGTCGACCCATTGATGGGGAGACGTACGGTCAGTCGTACAGGTCTCACTGGTACACTTGCCTCCCAAGCTCGAGGATGGTTAATTCGAAGAGTCTATCTAAAACTGATGTGACAGTCGGGCTTCCTGAGACCTGATGTGATGGTTGGGTTTCCCAAGGTCTGATGTACGCGTTACCTGACATGCATTGATGAGGGGTTTTTTGACACCATTTGATGAGGGTCGTTAGATCTTGGGAGATCTAACGGTTGAGAATGATGCGACGCTTCACCCGAGACCCCCAAGGACTATAAATAGTGGTCCCAAAAATGTCAAGGCTACTACTTTGATTTCTTGCTTCGACCCTCGAGTGTTTTTCGTCTTACCAAGCCGCTTTCCTCGTCTTACAAAATGTTAGTCATATCTTCTTTGTCTCGTCCTACGTCTTCTTCATCTTCGTCTTCTTCATCTTCTTCGTTCAACTCTTCCACGACCGAGGCCTTGTTGGTCGGGACAATCCAGGTATTGCCCCCAATGGAAAACGTAGTCAAGGGGACAACCCGGAGGGTGCTGGGCTCCCTTGAATAGTCATTCCCTCTCATTCGATTAAGTTGTATAAGGAGATTGGACCAGTGAGTGAGTATTCAACCTTATCGTTACATGTGCCACCATAAAGATGAGATTGAGAGACAGGTGAATGAGATGTTGCAACAAGGTATCAACAAACATAGCTTAGTGCTTTCTCCGATTCGATCATCTTGGTTAAGAAGAAAGATGCTTCTTGGAATTTGAGTGTGGATAACATAGAATTAAATAATGTGAGTGTACCAAATAAGATTCCCATTGTTGAGGTGTTGTGGTATAATACTACTTTTCATGGATCTACAAGAACCACTCCTTTTAAGACAGTTTATGGGCGAAAACCCTCTTTGCTGATATGATTTTCGTATGGAGAGAAAAGGGTGGAGGTTGTAGAACATGAATTGGTGGATAGAGATGAGACTTTGAGACAATTGAAGCATCATTTGTTGCTAGCTCAACACTAGATGAGAAAATATGCTAACAAAAAAGTCTCTTACATTTGAAGTTGAAGAGTAAGTGTTCATCAAATTAAGGCCTCATCAATAGTAAATAGTAGCTTGGAGAATTAATCAGAAGTTGGTCGCATGATTCTTTAGGTCATTCCCTATAATTGGATATGTTGGGGTTGTGTCTTACAAGCTACAATTACCAAACACAACACAAGTTCATCTCGTGTTTCATATTTTCCAATTAAAAAAAGTTGTGAGAGATAGCTTTGGTTTGCACAAAATTTCTGAAAAATTCTCCCGAAGTGGTTTTTTCCTGAAATTCCGCGTAGGAATCTCAACTGAATTTGGGACAAAACGCGACAGATTTCAGGTAAAACGGGTGAGTATTCACCCAGGAAAAAAATGAAACAGTTTCACACACAAACGAACCTTCCTTTCAGCCCGGGCAGTGATGATTAAAAAATTTATTGCGAATCTTATGGGACGAGTCTGGAGCTCAAATCTCAGCCAAAACTCAATAGACATAATGAAGAATGTCTGGTAAAAATTTCAGACCAAAATACCCAAGGAGTAAGGCGCAGTAAGTCCCAGACCGAGAGTGAACAAAACCGGTTTTCCGAAAACAAAACGTCCTGGTTTTTCTTCCCCGTATCTTCT